>ENA-OQVM01000092-OQVM01000092.1-marine-metagenome-genome-assembly--contig:-NODE-92-length-133851-cov-5.298533_pt1 | contig 133851 bp, 152 predicted proteins | sample MGYA00237776_ERZ505498 | MGnify/ENA primary metagenome ERZ505498 (study PRJEB26159, sample SAMN06265151) | marine metagenome | isolation source: Helgoland LTER site | place: Germany:Helgoland, sampling... | reverse complement strand
ATCGACGCGACTTGCTTGCGGCTGGCCCCGCCATTCAATGATCTGGTTCAAGCTGCGCACGACGCGTTCAGCAGGCAGCGAGAAGTCAACTTCGATGCATAAGCCCTCGCGATTGAAGTCATCCAGCACGTTCAGGGTTCGGATCGAGCGGCCATCAGCAAGCTGATCCGCCATGAAGTCCATGGACCACGTACCGTTTGGCACGTCAGGCACTGCCAACGGCTCAGGTTTGTCACGCTTCAGGCGCTTCTTTGGCTTGATGCGCAGGTTCAGCTCCAGTTCGCAGTAGATCCGCCTCTCGGCAGATTGCTCTGCAATCGCCTGTCAGCCAATGGGATAGACGCGCTTGTGGTTCCAGCCATAGCCTTGGACGTTACGCAGATACAAAAAGCACAGGCCAAAGCCCCAGCTCCGCTTGTTCTCGGTCAACCGTTCCAACCAATCGGCGATCTCCTCGTTCTCGTCGCTCAGTTCGGGACTGTAGCGGTAGCACGTCTCGCTGATCTCAAACGCACGGCAAGCCAACGCAATGCTGACCCCATTCTGCGCGACCGCATTCATGGCCATCTCCCGCCTTCGAGATGGCCTCAGCGCTTTTTTCCGAGCGCCTCCTTCAGCAGGTCGTTCTGCATGCTCATCTCGGCATACATCTTCTTGAGGCGACGGTTCTGTTCGGCCATGTCCTTCATCTCAGCAATCAAAGACGCATCCACTCTCGGGACATCGCTACGCAATACCCTGCCGTGCAATGCATACCGCCAAACTTGGCCCGCCATTTGTAGAAGCTGGCGCTGCTCATCCCATGCTCCCGGCAAAGCTCCGAGACGGGCGTACCGCCTTCAGCCTGTTTCAACACGGCCATGATCTGTGCGTCGCTAAATCGTCCGTTCTTCATCGTAAATCCCCTCAGATATCTTGCCGAGAAAATTCTACTTTTGAACACCACTAATTTTAGGGGAGATTACCCACGCGACGAAAGGCCGAGATGGCAATCTTCGAATACATCAACGGCTTCTACAATCCACGACGCCGCCACTCAGCATTGGGTTGGAAAAGCCCTGTCGCCTTCGAACGGAAGGTGGCTTAAACGAGCACTTGGGGCGGCACAAAAGCGCGACAGATCCAGTCGATCACCTCTAGGATGCGGGTCGCATTAGATGACCACCGATACTGCGCGGCAACCGCCCGACCAATCACAACGCGGGTTACGCGGTCGGCGCTGTCCATTGCGGCAAATGCCTCCAGCGCGCGGGTCATATCATTCACATCGCGCGGATCAAACCACGCCGCCCCCTGCCCCAGCACCTGTGGCATCGCCCCGCTCCGCGCGCATAAAACCGGGACGCCCAGTTGCATCGCCTCAAGCGGCGGAATGCCAAACCCCTCGTAAAGCGACGGAAAGACAAAGCCCGCCGCCCCTTCATAAAGGCCGCGCAGATCGGCGTCGGGCACGCGACCCAACACGTGTACGCCCGCGCCCTGCCCTGCTTTCGCATGCGCAACTCCCGGGACGCCACTGCCAACAATCACCAAAGGCGGAACGCCTTGCGCTTGCGCATGTGCGGCCACCAATCGAGCAATATTCTTGTTCGGACTTTGATTGCCAACGCTTAGAAAGTAGCCACCCGATCGCAGGCCATAGCGTTTAGGTACGCCCGACCCTACAGGCCAATTCAGCACATGTTCCGCACTGTTGGGCACAATTTCAAACCACGCACTAGCCACACCAAGATGGCGCGACAACTCCTCGGCCGAATGCTCGCTCACCGTCAACAGCGCCGCCGCCCGGCGGGCCAAAGCTGGACGCAGCATACGGTGCCACGCGCGATAGCTGGCGGAAAACGCTTCCGGAATCTCAAACAGGTTCGCATCATGCAGACACAAAATATGGGCCCGATGTCGCAGCGGCCCCGAATTGCCCAGCGATAGCAAAACGCCATCACGGCTGGCCCGATAGAGCGCGCCTTGCTCCCACCTATGCCCACTGCCACCACGCACCACGCGAGTTTGAAGGACCCGCCAATCGGGCGGGTCCACGTCGCGCGGCACCAGCACTTCAACGCGCCGCGCACCGGACCTGTCCGCCAATAAGCGATCCAGCGCGCCCAACACCTCGCGGGCATACCGCTGAACCCCAGACACCGGCTGAGTCAAAAACCGACCGTTGATGAAAATCGTCACGCGGCTTGCAGCGTAAACGGACGCGAAACGGGCACCCGCACAGGCAGACCATAAAGCGCCGTGGTTTGCGCCCCCAAAGCATTCAAAGCCCACGCGCTCAAATCCGTTGCCAGTGCACCTTTCCTTAACCGGTCCAACAGCGACGGCGCATCCAGCATCGCGCACATCTGCTGCACCGTGCCGTTCATATCGCCCGGCTTCGCGATCCAGCCATTGCGCTCATGCCGCACAACTTCGTCCAAACCGGGCACATCATGCACCAGCATCGGACAGCCCGCCGCAATTGCCTGCACCACGACACGCGGCAACCCTTCGCGTTCCGACGTCAGAACTGTCAAATCCGCCAAAGCAAACAGCGCCTCTGGATCGTCACGATGGCCGCAAAAGACCACCTGTTCTTCCAGACCCAAACGCGCCACGGCGGCACGTACCCGCGCCTCTTCGGGCCCATGCCCAGCCAGCAGCAGTTTCAGATCAGGCATCGCTCCCGCCACTTTGGCAAAGGCCTGCAAAAACGCGACATGGCGTTTGCGCGGCTCGAATGCGGCCATCATCAACGCGACACGAGGGCGGGCATTGCCGCTGCGCACCCCCAACAGCTCTCGCCAATCCGTAGGTAAAACAGGCGACTGAAACCGCGCCAAATCCATACCTGACCGCACACAATGCACCCGCCCGCGCCGCGTGATACCCGCGTTGACATAGGCACGCCCCACAGCCTCGGACACACCGATAAACACATCCGTCTGACGCGCCACCAGCTTTTCGGCCGCAATGAACAAGGCACGCTTGGCCGGGCTGACCCCTTCGAACGGGACAATGTGGATACCATGCGCCACAACAGCCTCAGGCACCGCACGAGCCGCAATGCGACCCAGAATTCCAGCCTTGCTTTGATGCGTGTGAATCACATCCGGGGCAATCTCGCGGTAAAGAGCGCGCAAGCGGGTGATAGCGCGGACGTCATGCACTGGCCGCACCTGATGCACCATCTCGGGCACCGCGATGCGGTCAACGCCTTGGGGCATGTTCTGATCCCAAAACGGGTCATGGGTATCGCCGTGGATCAGCGTCACACGATGCCCCGCCTCGACCTGCCACCGGCACGTGGCCAATGTATTTTCCTCAGACCCGGCCCGTAAAAGACGGGTCACAAGATGCGCGATGTGCATGGGCTCTCCTAAGCTGCATCATCACTCCCACCACCGTTAAGTGCGGGTTAACCATCGCGCGGGTTGGTTACTAACGTGTTAACGGAGTTGGGAAAACCTTCAAGAGAGTCTGCGTTTTTTATACAGTATCAAAATGCTCTTGTGAGAGTACGCGATGCTACATTAAGCGCTCAGTCTGAGTGACAAGACACAGATGCAAATTACACTGTGCTTCCTCACGCCATGAGATACGCGCCGCATCAGACCCATCAGATGCAGCGCATAGTCGATTTACCCCTTGGCCCCCTGCCCGCGCGAGTACACATCCTCATAGCGAATGATGTCGTCTTCGCCCAAGTAGGAACCCGTTTGCACCTCGATCAGTACCATCGGCACTTTACCCGGGTTTTCCATGCGGTGAACCGCACCAAGCGGGATATAAACTGACTGGTTTTCACCAACCAACTTCACCTCTTCGTCAACCGTCACTCGCGCAGTACCCTCGACCACGATCCAGTGTTCAGACCGGTGGTGGTGACTTTGCAGCGAGAGCGCCGCGCCGGGGTGGACATGGATGCGTTTGACCTGAAAACGTCCGCCTACGACCAGGCTTTCGTACCAGCCCCATGGGCGGTAGTCGCGGGGCAGGGTTTCGGCTTGAACTACGCCCTTTTCCTTCAAAGCGGTGACTACTTTTTTGACGTCCTGTGCGCGGTCTTTGTGCGCGATCAGAACAGCATCTGGCATGGCAATGGCGATCACATCGGTCAAACCAATGCCGACAAGCTGCTGATTTTGCGCTTCGGCGCGCAGCAACGTCCCTTCGCAGTCCATCGCGGTGGCAGGGCCGCGTGTAACGACACCGTTTTCGTCCGGACCTGAATCGCGCAATACCGCGCCCCAATCGCCCAAATCGGACCAATCACCGCCATAAGGAACCGCCGTCAGGTTTGTCGCCTTTTCCATCACCGCGTAATCGATTGAAATGTCGTCAAGTGCGCCCCATGCCTCTGGGTCAAACCGGGTAAATCCCAGATCCTTTTCGGAACCATCAACGGCACGACGCGCATGGGCGAGCATATCGGGCTGATGCGCTTCAAAGGCGTCAATCAACGTTGTTGTCGAGAACAAGAATATACCAGCATTCCATAAGTGTTCGCCGCCAGCCAGAAGCGTTTCGGCCGTCGCGGCATCCGGTTTTTCAACGAACCCTTTCAGGGGTTGCGGCACGGGGTTAAATTCAGCGTCCGGTTTCTGCGACAGGGCCAGCCAGCCATAGCCCGTTTCGGGCCGTGTTGGGCGAATACCGAAGGTCACGATCTGACCCGCCTGCGCCACTTCGGCGGCGGCCTGAACCGTAGTTCTAAATCGGGCGGCGTCCGGAATGACGTGATCCGAAGGCGCGACCAGCATCAAAGCGCCGGGGCTTTGCGCGTCAAGATCAAGTGCGGCAGCCAAAATGGCGGGTGCCGTATTACGTCCCTCGGGTTCGATCAGAGTTGCAGCAGGTGCGATCTGAACTGCAGCGAGCTGTTCCAGAACGATAAACCGGAAATCAGACGCTGTAATAACAGTGGGTGCCGAAAACCCTTCACCAGTTAAACGCAGCGCAGACGCCTGAAACAGGCTTTCTTCGCCGGTCAGTTCGGCAAATTGCTTGGGGTAGGATTTGCGGGATAGAGGCCACAGCCTTGTACCGGAACCACCACAAAGCAACAGAGGATGTATCGAGGGTGTCATTTAAAATACCTTAAACAAATTTATCGGCGGAAAGTGTCCTGATTGTCGAGGAACCATTGGTAGGTTTCACTCACACCTTCATGCAGCTCAACCTTGGCAGTCCACCCCATATCGGCAAGACGGCTGACATCCATCAACTTGCGCATGGCACCATCTGGCTTGCTGGGATCATTGCTGATTTTCCCCTCAAACCCGGTCACCTGGCCCACCATTTTGGCAAGGTCCATGATCGATATATCTGTGCCTGTGCCCACATTAATATGGCTCAACATAGGCTGGGTGTTCGCCTTATAGGTCGGTTTGTCCAGATCAAGCACAAATAGCGACGCTTCAGCCATATCGTCCACATGCAGAAATTCGCGCATAGGCTTACCCGATCCCCAGATCACAACCTCTTTGGTACCGTCACGCGCTGCCTCGTGAAACCGGCGGATCAGAGCAGGCAAGACATGGCTGTTGTCAGGATGAAAATTATCGCCCGGACCGTATAGGTTGGTGGGCATGACTGACCGGTAATCAACCCCGTGCTGGCGATTATAGCTTTCGCACAGTTTGATACCTGCGATCTTCGCCACCGCATAAGGTTCATTCGTGGGCTCAAGGATACCAGTCAAAAGCGCGTCTTCACGCATCGGCTGAGGGGCCGCGCGCGGATAGATGCAGCTGGACCCAAGTTGCAGTAGGCGTTGGACGCCGGCAGCAAATGCCTGATGGATGACGTTGCATTCAATCATCAGGTTTTCGTAGATGAAATCCGCCGGGTAGGTGTTATTGGCATGAATGCCACCCACCTTGGCGGCGGCCAAGATGACCACATCAGGCTTTTCGGATTGCATGAAATCACGCACCGCGGGCTGACTGGTCAAATCAAGTTCACTGTGCGTGCGTGTGATCAGGTCAAGCGCTTCACCTGCATCTTTGCGGGCTTGCAAACGGCGCAAAATCGCACTGCCTACCATCCCGCGATGTCCCGCTACATAGATACGCATAACTTTGTTTTTCCTACATCTTTTGGCCGACGTACACTACCGACCCTTGCCCAAAATGGGCCAACCTCATGTTGGGATCTTCAGCCGTTTTCCAAGCTCACAGGCAAATCGTATCCATGCTCTTTAAGCAAAGCATGACGTTTTGCCGCCAAAAGGTCCGCCGCCACCATTTCGGCGCACATCTCTTGCGCTGTAATCTCTGGAACCCAGCCCATCTTGGCCTTGGCTTTGGATGGATCACCCAACAGCGTCTCGACCTCGGCAGGGCGGAAATAACGTGGATCAACGCGCACAATTTCATCACCCACGTTCAGCGCTGGTGCATCGTCGCCATCAATGGCAGCAACAACTCCAACTTCGTCCAAACCCGTGCCAGAAAACTCAAGAGTAACACCAAGCTCGTTGGCCGACCAAGTAATGAAATCACGGACAGAATATTGTACACCAGTGGCAATCACAAAGTCCTCAGGCTCGTCCTGCTGCAGCATCATCCACTGCATCCGAACATAGTCCTTGGCGTGACCCCAATCGCGCAGAGCGTCCATGTTGCCCATGTACAGACATGGCTCAAGTCCCTGGGCAATATTAGACAAGCCACGGGTAATTTTGCGGGTCACAAAGGTTTCGCCACGCCGCGGGCTTTCGTGGTTAAACAGGATGCCATTGCACGCATACATACCGTACGCTTCGCGGTAATTCACCGCAATCCAATAGCTGTACAGCTTGGCAACCGCATAGGGCGATCTCGGGTAGAACGGCGTGGTTTCCTTTTGTGGAGTCTCCTGCACAAGACCATAAAGTTCGGAAGTGGACGCCTGATAAAAGCGTGCCTTTTTCTCAAGACCCAGAAAGCGGATCGCCTCAAGCATGCGCAGGGTGCCAAGGCCATCGACATCTGCCGTATACTCAGGCGCTTCGAAACTGACAGCCACGTGCGATTGCGCACCCAAGTTGTACACTTCGTCTGGCTCAACTTCGCTCAAAATACGCGTCAGGTTTGATGTGTCAGACAGGTCGCCATAGTGAAGCTTGAACTTGGCATTATCGACATGCGGGTCTTCGTAAATATGATCGATACGCGAGGTGTTAAACAACGATGCGCGGCGTTTGATGCCGTGAACTTCATAGCCTTTGGCCAATAGCAATTCTGCAAGATAGGATCCATCTTGCCCGGTAATGCCTGTAATAATCGCTTTTTTCATTGAACTCACAGCAGTTAAAAATCCAGATACTGGCAGACGTACAGCAGGTCCCTTAAAAGATAAAGCGGTGAGGAACCTGAGGCGTGCACGTCTACGCCTAGCGCGACTCTTTAATTGAACTCCGCTCGGACGCTAGCCAGTTTGCAGTAACGACAGGGTTTTTGTTCCAACGGCAAAAGAAGAGTGCACAAAAACTAAGCGAGTATGTTGCTCGATAATCTCCGCGACGACCTAAGCCCTTAGCGCAGTACTAATCGGCTACTAGGCTAAGTAATCAAATGTTCAAAACCATCCGGATTGAGAGTTTTCCTATCAAAAGCTCTTCAAACTCACTCTAAAAGTCTAGAATGTGTCCACCTGTAACAATTAAGCCTCCCCGCTGATCAAAGGACTCCCCCAACATGCCCCCCAAATTTGGCACCAGCGGCCTGCGCGGTCTTGTGACCGAACTGACGTCTGACCTTGTCGGCGCATATACCCGCGCCTTCCTGACGGCATGTCCCACGGGCAATGCTGTTCATGTCGGGTGGGATTTGCGCGCATCATCCCCGGACATCGCCGCTTCGGTAATCGACGCAATAACGACGGCTGGTCATACCGCGATCATTGACGGTCCGCTGCCAACTCCTGCGCTGGCGTTGGCCTCCCTCAGTGCTGGCAACAGTGCCGTTATGATCACCGGCAGCCACATTCCTGCTGATCGCAACGGGCTTAAATTCTACACCCCACACGGCGAAATTACGAAGGCGGATGAGGAAGCAATTCTGGCGCAGTTTGGCACCGACATCTCCACCACGACGACTGGCACTCAACAACACGCTGGCGACTCCGCAATCGCGGCATATCGCGCGCGCTACACGAGTGGATTTGGGCCACAGGCGTTGTCAGGGCTGCGCATCGGCATCTATCAACACAGTTCCGTCGCGCGTGATATCATGGTTCAGGTCGTGAACGATCTGGGCGGGACGGCCATCGCCCTGGCACATTCCGACGTGTTCATCCCGGTGGATACCGAAGCGGTCGATCCCGACACCCGCGCCCAACTCGCGGATTGGTGCAAATCCCACCAGCTGGATGCGCTGATTTCCACCGATGGCGATGCCGATCGACCGATGGTCACGGATGCCACGGGGCAAATTGTACCTGGTGACGTTCTGGGCGCGCTGACGGCGCAAATGCTTGGGGCCACGACGATCTGTACGCCGGTCTCTTCAAACACCATGATCGCGCAAATGCCCGCGTTCGAGACGCTACACCTGACGCGAATCGGATCGCCCTTTGTCATCGCAGCGATGGAAGACGTGCTGCAAACCGATCCAACCGCGCGCGTGGTCGGATATGAAGCCAACGGCGGTTTCCTTCTGGGTTTCGACGCCCAAGGTCCGGCAGGGCCCTTGGCCCCGCTCATGACCCGCGACTGCCTGCTGCCGATGCTTGCACCGTTTTCGATGGTCGTGGCATCCGGTCAAACGCTTGCCGATCTGGTCGCTGCCCTGCCCGCCCGCTTTACCGCGTCGGATCGGCTGACGGGCATTCCGACAGAGGCGTCCAATCCCTTCCTCGAACAGATCAGCCAGGATGCGGATGCGCGGGCTGCGTTCTTTGCGGATATGGACGACGAACAGATGGTCGACCTGACCGATGGGCTGCGCGTAACCTTTGCCGGGGGCGACGTCGTGCACCTGCGCCCCTCTGGCAACGCGCCCGAGTTCCGTTGCTATGCCGAAGCAAGCAGCGCTGCCCGCGCCCAAGGATTGCTGGACCGTTACCTGACCCAACTCAAGGCGACATTCTAAACCATCCCAACCCTGTTAAGCGCCCGTTAACCATCCCCTGCCTATCCTTACCAAAACGCTAACGCCTCTGAGAAACCCATCGCGGTCTCAGAACGTTAACAAAAGGTCAGGACAGGCAGGGCGACGATGCCGCGCATCATCTATATTCACGTGCCGAAATGTGGCGGGTCCAGCTTTGGGGCGGCGCTGCGGCTGCGGTATCTGGCGTCGCAAGCGACTGTGGAGCTGGATCAAGGTGACACCGGGCTGAACCGCGCGGATCGTATCCTTAGCGACTATGCCGCCCGCCGGATCGAACTGCACGGCCATGTTGCTGCGCGCAAACGCCTGATTTCAGGGCACGTACAATATGACGCAGACCTGCATGCAGGTGCGGCCAATACTTACCGCTTTGTCACTATGCTGCGCGATCCGGTCGAGCGGTTCGTTTCGCACTACAACTATTTGCAGCGCAAACACCCCAACCCCAAACGGGCGAACACGCTCGACGGGTTTCTGGAAACAGCAGATGCGGCGCGCATTGCCGCGCAATACATGTTCTATTTCGCAGGCCACTGGCAGACGCCGACCACAGACACTGCTGCACTGATCGACACGGCAATCAAAAACCTGTCCCGCTTTGACCTCGTCGGCGATCTTGCAGCACCGGATGTATTCGCCCGCAAACTGCGCCACCTCACCGGCACACCACTGATCCGCCTGCGCCGCAACGTGGCACCAGTGCCGATCACGATACCGCCGCACTTGTGCGCCAGGATCGAAACACTCTGCGCGCCCGACATCGCAATCTACCAAAGCCAGTTTCCCCAACAGATCGCAGCATGACACAGGCGCTGTCCCCTCTTGCCCTGCTCTACATGTGCTGGGGGCTGATGGGACTTGCCACTGGTGCCACTCTGATGCGGCTCGATGATCTGGACCTCGTGCAAACCTTTATGCGGCGCGAGGGGATATCGGCAGATGTCTTTGGCCCGATGGGCCTTGCGTGGATCGGGCTGGGTCTGCTGTCTTATACGGCCGGGGACTTGGCCGCGCGGTTCCAGCGACGGCGGCATATCAACTGTGGTGGCACCGCCAATTTAACGCGGGCCGCACATCTCACCTTTGTCATCAACCTTGTCCTGCTGGGCGTAACTGCCCTTTGGATCCTGACCGCCGCCGCCAAAATGGGCGGCATCGTGACGCTTGCCGCGACTGTCTATGTCGACAGCCTTACCACCCGCGATATGCTGCTGGAAAACAAGCTGTTCACCGGCATGCGCCTGTTCTATGCCGCCCTGCCCGCCACCGCATGCCTTGCCGCTGGTCTGCTGGCCACGGGTCGATTGCGCGGCCAGGCCCGTCGCCTGATGCTGTTCACCCTGATCTGCAACATCATCGCGCTGTTCATTTTGCCCATCGTGATGAGCCAGCGGCTCTTGCTGCTGCAACTCCTGCTCAGCGCCTATATCGCGGCCTGCATCGTCCGGGGGCGTCTCTTTGGGCTGCACTGGCTTGGGCTTGGGGCGGTGCTGTTCCTCTGCCTTTGGGTCGCGCGCGAGGCAATTACGAACCCGATCATCCAACGCTCTGCCTTGGACATCGCCTCGCAAAAACTCGCGTTTTACGTGGTCAACGACATGTTCAACGCCTTTGCGCCGCTCACCCAGCCGATCCCGCACACGTTCGGCGGGCTGTCGTTTGAGGGGGTGATGTTTCTGACCTTTACCGATGGCTATTTCCTGAACGTGCTAAAGCCCCGGCTTGATGGCCTTGATGCCGTGATTGGCGGCGGGGAATTCCCGATTTTCACCGCCGCCTACGTCGATTTCGGAGCGATAGGCGGGGCGGCATTCCTGCTCATGGTCGGCTTTGCGTTTCGGCGTATCTTTGTGCGCGCGCGCAAATCCATCGGCTGGGCCGCCGTGTATGCGCAACTTGGCGCGGCGCTGCTGTTTTCCAGCCACTCGGTCTATTTTACACACCAGAATTTCTTTTTCTCCGTGGCGCTGATCGGTGCCATCTCGGGGCTGTCGCACAGCCGCGCCGTTGTCATTCCAGAGGTGCCCAAACCGGCCGCAATCTTCCGTACCGGGCGCATCAAACGCGCCCCGCCACCGACCCTGCCCGACAGTCTCATGCGTCATATGGTGATCTTTACGTCGCGCCGCCGCCGCAACACGTTCCGCACCCGCCGTCAAAAGGAACGCGTTCATGAACCCGCCTAAGCTGCCCGGCCTGCAAATCTTGCGCGCGCTGGCGGCCGTCATGGTGCTGGTCGGTCACGTGCTGGCAGAGGCAGAGCATTATTTCGGCATCCCCCTGCCCGGCGACGCGATCCCGTGGACGCGCGGCGTCGATATCTTTTTCGTCATATCCGGCTTTGTAATCACACTGTCAGCACAACGGTTCATCGCACAGCCCGGCGCGTTCCTGTGGCGCCGGTTGCTGCGCGTCGCCCCGATGTATTACCTCTTCACCACACTCATGGTGATCGTCCTGCTGACATTGCCCGGAGGTGCCAAAGACACCACCCTAGACCCCGCCCAAATCATATCATCCTACGGTTTCTTCCCGTTTGAGCGTGCTGACGGGCGCATCGCCCCCGTGCTGTCACTCGGGTGGACCCTGAATTACGAGGTGTTCTTCTACATCCTCGCCGCCCTTTGCCTAGCCCTGCCCCGACCCTTGCTGACACTGACCGCGCTGATCCTGACTTTGGGCATATTGGGCCTGCTGATCGACTTTGACAGCGCCCAACTCCGCTTCTGGACCAACCCGATCGTGATGGAATTCGCCTTTGGCATTGCGCTGGCCTGCGCATGGCAACGCGGCTGGCACTGGCCACATTGGGGTGCCACCCTCGTCACACTCACAATCGGCATCGCCTTGCTGATCGCCCTCGATCCAACACCCCTGCCTCGGGTTATCGCCGCTGGTATCCCCGCGATGATCATCGTCGCCGCTGGCACGCTACTCTGTCCGCCACGCGCACTGCCCGGCATGATCTGGGGTGACGCATCCTACGCGCTATACCTGTCGCACCGCTTCGCCCTGCGCGCGGCCACGCTGCTGCTGCTGCCCCTACTACCTGCGACGCTGTTCGGGGCCGCAATCTACACCATCACCGTCTGCGCACTCGCGCTGGCCGTCGGCCTGCTCACCCACCTGTGGATCGAACGTCCCATGATGCGCGTCCTGCACCCTGCGCCAAATGAGGTCCACGCATGAACACCCGCATCTGGTCCTTCATCCTCAGCTGGTCCCGCGTGGGCATCAACGCGGCCCTGTTCCTTGCGGCCACCCGCGTGCTGACCCTGACCGAGATCGGCCTATTCGCCACCGCCTTTGCCCCCATCCGGCTCACCCAAGGGCTTTACAAATCGGGCATCTCAGACGCCGTTATCGTTCTACGACGACGGCACCGACTGGACGCGCTGTTTGCGCTATCGGCAGGCAGCGGCGCAATCCTCTCCGCCATCCTCGCGACACTCGGCACCCTGCTCAGCTCGCTACTTCTGACACTCAGCATCATCCCGATCATCAACGGCCTCGGTGCCGTCTCCGAAGGGATCCTGCGCCAACGTCTCGCTCTGCGCGTCCTCGCCCTGCGCACCCTCGCAGCACAAAGCATCGCAGCGATCATCGCGCTGTGGATGCTCACAACAGGCTGGGGGGTCTGGGCACTGGCAGCCTTCGCACTCATCAACGCAACACTCACCTGCGCCCTGTCCATCACACTCGTCCGCTGGCGACCACAGAGCCTGCCAAGCTGGCAATATCAGTCCCTAATATGTTTAAAAACCAGTGAAATCATGGGCCGCGTCCTTCTGACAACAACGCAGATGCCGCTCGCACAACTTGCTATCGGCCTCACCCTCGGACCCGTCGCCGCAGGTGCCTTTCAGATCGCAACAAGGATGTTGGAACTACTCGAGGCGCTGACGCTCTCCCCCCTACGCTTCATCGCGTTGCCAGAACTCAGCCTGTCTAAAAACCTGCGCACAGACCTGCACACCCATCTGCGACGCACAAGCGCACTGGCCGCATGGGTTTGGGGCGGCACCATGGTCGCAGCGCCCGAAATCCTGACACTGGCGGTCGGCAGCACCCACGCCCCCGTCGCCACACCCATCCTGCGGGCACTCAGCCTGCTCGGCTTGCTCAGCGCCCTGCTCATGCCCCTGAGCCAAGCGCTCACAGCCCAAGGCCACACAACCCTCGTCCTCAAACGGGCCGCCCTATCACTGACCCTCAGCACCGCGCTCATCTTCCCTGCCCTCACGCTCTCGGTAACAACTGCCGCAGCCGGCCTGTCCATCGCCGCAGCAGTCACCGCCCTTTGGTTCACCAAACGCGCGCTACCCACGCTGAAACTCACCGCAAACGACCTCAGCCCAGCCACCGCCCCACTGATCGCAGGCACAATAATGACCATCCTCCTCACCCTCTGCCCACCGCTCTCGCTCTCGGTACAAATGGCCCTGGGAACGGCAATCTACCTGCCCCTCCTCGCTCTCTCCCGCCGGCCCACATGGCACCTCGCATGAAACGGCTCGTCCTGATCACAGGCCATTTCCCACAGCAAAAACGGCGCACCTCGATGCTCTGGGTCACCGATCACTTGCAGGCCCAAGGCTGGCACGTTACCTATATCACAGTCGGCTACAGTTGGCTGTCGTGGCTGAAACGGGACAAACGGCTCGGCGCTCTGGGCTATAAACCAAAGCAAGGCACACAAACGCTCAGCGCCTCCCTCACAGCGATCTACGGCCTCTCCCCGTATCATCCGTTCAAATCGAAAAATCAGGCTCTAAATGAGCTATCAGAGCCTTTGACAGCCCTGTTTACGCACTACTGGGGGCCAAGGTTACGCGCACCTCTCGCCAACGCAGACATCGCAATCTGCGAAAGCGGCGCGCCTGTCCTGCTGGCCCCACTCATCAAACGCCATGCACCAAACGCCACACGCATCTACCGCGTCTCCGACGACATCCGCCTGCTGAATGCACCCGACATCCTGCTATGCGCTGAAATGCAGCACAACAATTTCCACCGCATCAGCACCGGCAGCCCCCTGATCGCAGAACGCTTTGCCAGCCACCCCAATGTCACGATTGACCCAATGGGCGTCCCGCACGCACAGATACAGGTCAGCACAGATGACCCATACACCCGAACCCCAAATGCCAAAATCGCCATTTGCGCGGGCTCGACGCTGCTCGACATCGGCGCGATCACACGGACCGCGCAGGCAAAACCAAACTGGCAAATCCACGTCATTGGAAGGCTCAAATCCATGCCCCCTGCCCTGCCCAATGTCACATGGCACGGCGAACAACCCTTTGCCAAAACGCTGGCCTACATCCAGCACGCCGACATAGGGCTCGCCCCGTTTCAGGACGTGCCAGGCGTCGAATACCAGATCACCAATTCAAACCGCATCCTGCTCTATCGCTTCTACGGTCTTCCGATCCTTGTGCCGGGCAGGCTTTGTACCTCCAACATTCCCAGTCTGATCAGCGACAGCGCCCCAGACGGGCTGGCGCGCTGCGAAAGTTATGGCCGCCACCCCGAATCGATCCCAGACTGGTCGGAGCTGGCCACAGCCCTCATTCAAAACGGGGTCACAGATCCGCCCGACGTCACCTCGACCGTGCCAGCCACCGCAGAAAATCCTTTGGTAAACACAGCGCCGCCATTGGCCTCGATTGAATAGTTAACCGCAGCACCGTCCGCATCGGCAACCACATCCTGCAACCACATGCTCGACACGTTTGAACATTTATACGCGGTCGATCCGCCATCACCGTCCCGCGCAACAGCGCGCCCACCGGCGATCCAGGCCTGCGCATCCTGAATGACATGCACCTCGGACCCATTGCGCGACAAACCATAGACCCCATTCAACGACAGCCCATACACCCGGTCATGCATGGTAAACCCATTGACTGAAGTCGCGCCAAAGGCCCCGTTCCGCCAACTCGTGCAGTCCTGCAACAACACATGCAAACCCAGTGTGCCATCATCATGAAACGACCACCCGTCCTTGGCACCAAAACTGGCATCACAGCCAAAAAACGCGACCAAACCGTCAGTGCGTCGCACCCGCACAGCATCCTGCGGCGTGGCAGGATTGGACGGTGCTGAATAGCGAAACGTGCACTCAACCCCGACGATATTGCGGGCTGCCACAGCATCGAAATGCAGCGCACCTGTAATGCCGCCTTCGATGTCAAACCCTTCGATATAGAAATCGCGGTCATGCGCCATAAATCGCGCCCCGTGAAAGGATCGGATCAACGCGATATCCCCTGCCCCCGGAACGCCACCAACGTTCACATGCACGGATGAGCCGTCCAGCGCCCAACTGTTCACCGTCGCAGCACAAGCCGCCACATCGACCACCTGATCAAGCTCTGTATAAAGCCCCTCAGGCGTCAAAACATCAGTTCGAAACACACGGCGCACAGAACTGACATCGGCAGAATACGTCCCGCCTGCGTCAGTCCAACCCACCGAAAACGGCCCAGTCCGATACGACACACGCCCTCCACGCGCCAACAGCGCAACGGCCTGTGTCGGCTCATCGTTGCCATTGCGGGTAAAGGCGCTGCCCTCATATTCCCCCGGATTCACAATCACACGGTACGCCGCCCCCGTCGCATTCCCCGCAACAAAGGCACCGTGAATCGTGCGCTTGGCATCAGAAAAATCACCATCCTGCGCACCTAATCCGCTATTGGTGTCGTCGCCAGCCACATCGACATGAAGTGCTGGGCCGGACCAGATCGCCGGATCGACCAAATCACGCGGGCTCAAATCCGCCTCAAAACGCGACCCGGATTTGTTGACATCAAATCCAAATCGCACCTGATCCCACGCAAACCCCGGCGGAAAGGGTACAGACACACGCCCGCAGTATTGGGGCTGCAAACCCACCGCAACGCCCAGCATCAAATCAGCCCCTTGATGCCCGTCGCCGTCGTGCCAGTGGCCGCAATACGGGCCGCACGGATGGGATAAATCACGCCGGGCGTTAGACCGGGCAGGGTGATCTCATCACCGTTTTTCAAGGTCACGGCCACATCACCAGCACCGGTGATCATCAGGGCACGCGTCACCTTTTCCAGATAAACACCATCTTCAGGGACAACATCAAAACCGCCCTCAACAGGGCTGTTCAGACCGGGTTGGTAATCTTGGAACGTATCGGAAATGGGCATCACATGCCTCCTTGGCTAAAGACGGTGCCAAAATGGAATGTGATGTTTAACCGCACGATAACCCAGCGTTCGGTCGGGCAGGGGGCCCAAAGCCCACAGATTATATCCGCGGATATAATCTGTGGCTCAGAGCTGCTGCCGGCTTCATGGATGGCAACTTATACTTTGATCGCTCTCTCGTCGTACTGCAAAGGACCTACCTGTTTATTCCCGACATCTGGTGGATCGATTCGAGGATCGACTCTTTCTGGCTCTGATGTCCAGATTTTGCAGAGGTATTCGTAGGGCGTGAGCCCGTTGAGGGTCTTGAGCCGTCGGGCGAATTTGTAGGCTGCTAGGAAGTCGTCGAGGTGTGTTCGCAGTTGATCATGGCTGTCGTAAGCGATTGGACGATAAGCAGAGGGCGGCATGGGGTGTGTTTGTCGCTGACATGCCTTGGCTCGTTTCCTCAGACCGTAGCGTCGTTGAATTAGCGTCCCGGCTGATAGTTATGATTGGCGAACCGGACTGCCCTATCGGGGTGTTTGCTCAATTGCGCCTTTGCCTATCCAGCATGGGCGGCACACCCGCTGATCGGTCGCGGGTGCAATGGGGCGACGATAGCGAACCGGACCCTGCAGACGAGTTTCTGAATTGATGAGCCGCGCTATCATTGACGTCACCTTCCATGTTGGCGGGCTTAGTCAAGCCACGGTCGCACTGATTGCGCTTGTAAGGCGCGAAGGTGAAACCCTTAGCTTGGCCGCAAGCGCCCCCACCAACGGCTCAGACTGAGTGGGAACGCACCCCTTTTGACTTGCGGCAGGTTGCCCAATTTGGCTTATCTAAGTGCGCACATTTGAGGTGAACGGAAGCTCGCAAGAGACAAACACAGTAGCTAGACGGCTATTTTGTGCGTATCCTCGGCTGGTACGTCAACAAATAGGGTTTCTCGAACCGCATGGGCGATACGGCGGTTGAGATGGGCAAGTATTTGTAAAAGGTAAGGCTGCCAAGCAGCGCTTTATTTCTTCTTGGCCTGCTTGGCGCAGTAATCCCAGTGTTTGCAGATGATGCTGGGAGTGTACCGTTTCACCGTTTTCTTAATCAGCCTTGAGGTTACACTGTCCGGGTTTTTGTAGTTCAACGTGAACTGCACGGAGCGCGCTTGCCATTTACGCGCAATCTTGGCTTCGCACACCATCTCCATTTCTTTGTCGACCGTCTTGCACGCGCTGTAGAGGTCTTTTTCATATGCTTTCAAAGCCGCACTCGCTTCTGACGCAGCTTTGCCAAGGTCAGATCCGGTATTGATCGCCACCTCCAGCATTTTCAGGCTTTTTTTCAGAGCCTTTGGGACCTCACCGCCCATCGCTTCGATGTCTTTGATGAATTTCTGTATGTCTTTAAGTTGCTTTTGCAACTTTTTAATGTCTTTTTCACTTACGTCACCCACGAGATCCACCATTGCACCGACATTCCCCAAGTAGAATGCTGTTCTTTCCAGTTTGCACCGGTTTTGCGTGCCGATCAAGACTCTTGGACAGGCTGTGCTGGTACTCGGTGATCTGTCGTGCGGCCTGATCGCTATTTTGGGTTCGGTTGCAGGTTTGACCCGGCTTTTTGGCTGAACATCACCGGCCCAGACAGACCAACTGAGCCACGTTCCTTTAGATTCCATCGCTAAGGCGGTCATGCGGGAACCGGCGGTGCGCGCAGCCGCTGGATGGCTGCCAAGATGCGATTGAATAAATCTCCGCTGACGGCAACTTCAGCAAGCTGGAATGTAATAGCACGGGCGTGGCGGACAACCCGTGCCCCAATCTTTATCACCCGTGTCTGGAGGCTGGTCAGTGACCAGTCAGCCATCTCTTCGGGCAGGTCGGTTCCTTGCAGGAAGACACCGAGATTGTAGGCAAGCGCATGAAGTTGCAGCGGCACCTCGTTCTGCGCCATGCCCTTGCAGGACAAGCGCGTCCAGTTGATTGCCTGCTTGCCTTCCTTGATATGCTGCTCAGCCGTGCCGCGCTGATTGTAGAAGCGGATGATCCAGTCCGGCTCCATGGGTAGGTTGGTCACAACAAAGCCGACGCGCGGGAACAACTCGCCGGGATGCCACTCGACCTTCGGGAAAGTGGTGCAAGTTGCACCACTTTAACAGGCCGAGGAAACAAGCAGTTTGCGTCTTTGGCTGCGGCTTTTCTACTTAGGGCCGCCAACGTCCCCAAGTCACTACGCGCGCCCTGCCGTTCTGAAATGCCCGCGTCTTTGGCTGCGGCTTTTCTAGAAAGAGGGACGTTGCCTTCCTTCTTTAGGTGCGGCCTTTCTTGATAGCGGAAGGTCGCCACCGCCCCCCCCGGTCCCGCGCTGCGTCAGGTCTATTTTTTTCCATCAAGGGCTTCGATTAGCCTTAAAATGCGATCTATATCATTTTTGGTGGCCGGTAGCTGCCCCAGGTCTATGTCTGGATAAACTTCCAATGCCGCGCGCCCATCGGCGTCCCAAGCAGCCTGCGCGGCCTTATAATCGCGATCATGATCCGCAGCATCTAAGTGAAAACTCAGTGCCAAAACGATCTCAGCATTCATGGAACGCCCCGCTAAATCAGCTTCTTCTTTGATCCTGTCGCGCATTCCATCTGGCAGGCGGAGCATGAATTTATCGCTGTCTCTGTTTGTTGGTTTGGCCATTTTCTCGCCCCTCATCGAATAAATGTCACGGTGACATCATTTTAGTATTGACCACAATGGCGTCACGGTGACATATAGTGTCACGGTGACTGATTGGAGATCAATATGACCACCCGCAGACCTTTGCAGCTACGCCTGCCGCCCGATATTAAAGACTGGATAGCTGCCCAGGCGGCTGCAAATGCCTCATCTCAAAATTCTGAAATCATCCGTGCAATCCGTGAACGCATAGAACGTGCTGACGCCAGCACACTTTAAAACTGGAGAACATGACTATGACCAAAGTTGACGCTGTTTCAGCGAATGGCACCGCCTTGTCCACGCCCACCCTCGCAGAGTGCCAGTATAATGCGGTTTTGCTGGCCGGAATTATTGATGCAATCGACTTTCTCGACAACGATGGCCAGCGCGGCGCAATGACGTCCATCATAGCTGTGGCGCGGGAACGCGCCGTCACGCTTGCTGACAACCTCGACAACGTGAAGCTGGAGGCGTGAACATGGCCGAACGAAATCGAGACGTTAGCGGGCAAGCCTATGATATAAATGGAATATTGCGCACCAGCATTCTGGCCTGCGACCCGTTGTGCGAGTTTGTCGAATGGAACGGTGACAACGGCATCGAGCGGAGCCTACGCATTGCCGAACGTATGCTGATGCAACTGATCGAAGATATCGAGGACTTGGAGCGCGAGGTCAAAAGCGCGCACTAGGAGTGGCAAAGCTTGCTGAACAAAGAGTTATACTTACCTCTTGTCTGCATTAAGGGGTTGTGCTACCTCTTAATGCAGACAAGGAGAGTACCATGCAAATTCAATCCCAAACCTTCACTGTTTCAGAGGCGGCGCAGGCGTCCGGTGCCTCAACAGATTCAATCAAGAATTGGACGAAACAGGGCGTGATGGTCGGTCGCAAGGAAATCGGCGGCGGCGGTTCTGCAGGTCGCAAGCGCACCTACACCTTTAACAGTGTCATGGAAATCGCAGTTGCCAATGCGCTTTTGACACCTGAAATCGTAGGCATGAAAAGCGTTCCATATGCTTTTCATGCCGCTGGACAGTTTGCACACTTTGGTTCTGATATTCAATTTCCGGGCATTCCGCACCACCACAACAATGGCGAAACTTATCTTTTTGTCAGCGGTAAAGCTGTTGAGGTGGCGCTCGTGAAAACAGGCGAAATACCATCGCCATTCCACGACAGGTCACAAAAGCCCATCGGGTACGTAGCAATCAACGTCACTCGCTTGTTCTTGTCGGTTTGCCAGAACATTCCAGATTGCCCGGATGGGCGCGTGGTTTTGGATGAGATCTACCCAGAGGCGGCAACGGCCTGATGACCAACCGCCGTACCACACTCAACCTAGTAGCAACGGCGCTTAACGGCGCTGAGAAGGCTGGGCGTGACGTGGTAGCGGCTGATGTTCATGGCGGCGGCTTTGTGCGTGTATACTTCAAAGACCCTGACAATTTGGGGCAGCTTATGAAGGTGGACACCACATGCGACGACATTTTCGAGGAGAGGTCAGGTTGAAGCATCTTTCTCAATCTGGCTTTTTTCCAAGCGGAAACCCAAGGTGGTACTATAAGCCAAAGGGGCAGAAAGGCATTGCCTTGCCTGATGCGCCGAAGGAGTCCCCAACCTTTCTGCAAGCCTATGTAACAATCTCAGGCAAGGCCCCTGCCCCCAAACCAAAGACGTTTGGCGCGGGCAGTTTGGGCGCGGGTGTTGCAGCCTATTTAGGATCGACCGCCTTTCTGGGCATGGCATCCAGCACCCGTGAAAGATGGCGGTCTCGCTGCGATGACATCCGCAGTCGATACGGGGCCGCAGTCTTGGACGAACTAAGCGCCCGTAACATCAAACAGGACTTGGCCAAGTACGAGGGTCACTCAAGAAATAATCGTCTCAAGGTTTGGCGGTCACTTTGTGCGTTCTGGGATGAAAAGGGCCTGATCGAAATCAATGTCGCGCGGCAAGTTTCGAAAAGCAAAACAGAGGAAACAGACGGGCATCTCCCATGGACCCGCGCCGACTTTGCAGCGTTCCGCGCCCATTGGGCAATCGGCACCAAAGAGCGGCTGGCCTTTGAATTGATGTACCGGACATGCGCCGCAATTGGCGACACCTGCGGATTGACGCGCGGGCAGGTCAAGGATGGGTGGCTGACATACACACGGCAGAAATCAAAGAGCATCGCCACCGCCCCCTTCTTTCTGCCGGGGCCGGAATGGTTTGGTGCCACGGATGATCTGCAATCCTGTTTGGCCGTCGAGGAAAAACACGTGACCTTCCTGACCACAAAAACAGGTAAATCACGTTCACCAAAGAGCGCAGCGTCTTGGTTCTCAAAAGCCGCAAAATCCGCTGGCCTAGACATGGGCAAGACTGCGCACGGCATCCGAAAAGGCCGCGCGGCGATGTTCAAAGAGAACGGCGCGTCTGCTGACCAACGTATGGCAATCCTAGGTCATGAAACTGTTGGTGAAGCGACTCGATACTCAAAATCTGCGGACCTGCGTAGGACCGTAGAGGGAACACAAAAGTTCCAACTTTCTGAACAAGTTCCAACTGAGGGAAATAACCCATTGAAAAGAAAGGCACAAAACAATGGTTAAGTTTGAAATGGCGGACCGAGGAGGATTCGAACCCCCGACCCCCTGATTCGTAGTCAGGTACTCTATCCAGCTGAGCTATCGGTCCACTTGGCGGCGGTTTAGTCTTGTGCCCGCAGCTTTGCAAGGGGCTTATTGCGGCAAATCAAAATGGGGCGTCAAATACCGTCGCCCTTCGGCAAGCGGATGGAAAACACTGTTCCGGCCGGGCCTGTCCGGTCAAGTTCGAGCGCACCGCCATGGGCCCGGATCAGTTCCTCTGCGATGGCGAGACCAAGGCCTGTACCGCCCTTGCTCACACCCCCTTGAAATGGGGTAAACAGGTGGTCCTGTGCACGTTTGGGCAGGCCCGGGCCGGTGTCAGCAACTTCGATCCACCAATTGTCGTCATCCTCATAGGCGGACACGCTGATTTCGCCCGGCTTTGTGCTGGCGACAATCGCTTGGCGCGCATTGCGCACCAGGTTCGACACGACGCGGAACAACTGTTCAGGGTCTGCGCGCAGAGTAAACAGGGGGGGGATATTTTCGCTCAGACTTAGGTCATATTCCCCGACAGCCAGCCGTTCGCTGTCCAGTACATCAGCGACGATATCATCCAATGTCACCATGGTCAGCGTTGGGCTCGGTTCTTCGGCCTTGCCGAAGGCCAGCGTACTTTCGCACAAGTGCACCGCCCGCGTGATAGACCCCACCAGCTTTGGGGCCATGCGCCGCACCAAGGGGTCTTCGGAGCTTTCGATGCGATCCGTGAACAGCTGAGCAGAGGTCAGGATGTTGCGCAAATCATGGCTGATCTTGGACACAGCCGATCCAAGCTGGGCCAGCCGATCCTTTTGGCGCAGGGCCGCGATCAGTTCGGTCTGCATGGCGCGCAGGGCCTCTTCGGCTTCGCGCAATTCGGTGACGCCTGCATTGGGGATTATGATGCGCCGCGCATCTTCGGGGGCAGCAGCATAGCGTTGCATGTGCCCCACAACGCCGCGGATCGGTTTCACGATGAGGGCCTGTACCGCGATAAACAACAAAAACGCCGTGAACACGGAAATGACGGCGGACAGAACCAGAATCCGAATGCCGTAGTCAATCATGGCCATGCGCAGCGGTTCAGTTTCAACTGTAATTTCGATCAGCAACCCGGCCTCTTGCACAGGCGCACCGATCACCCGGATCACTTCGTTTTCGGGATTGGCGAGGCGCAGCATGGCATCACGGATCAGCACCATGGCTGTCCCCTCGCGCAAGTCATAGGTCGCATCAATCGGGCGTGGCATCGGGGTGGACAGCATCAGTTGGCGCACTTCGTCCCGGCGCAACACAACGTTGAACACACCAGCGTTCTCGAGCAGTTCCTGTTCCAGCGCGCTGTCGATCATATCATCGGCCAGCAGAGCCAGCGACGCAATCTGCGCCCGTTCCAGACGGTTCTGCAAATAATCCTCGCGGAACCGCGCGATCGACGGCACGAAGATCAGGATTTCGGCCAGCATCACAAAGATCGTCGTCAGGATCAGAAATCGGCCAGATAGGGAATTCAACATGGGCATATGTGGTCAGGGAATGATGCGTTGCACAAGCCCGACGACGCGCTTGACCAGATCACTTTTGAACAATCGCGGGCTGAAATAGGCCCCAGCAGCCCGTTTGTTGACTTCACCGATGGTGGGATAGGGGGCGACCATAGCGGCGACTTGGCTCATTTTCATGTTATTGGCCAGCACCAGGGCCCACAGATTGATCAGCTCGCCGGCCTGATAGCCTGCGATGGACGCGCCCACGGGTCTTCCTTTGACCACCATCACCTTGATCAGCCCCTTGGTCTTGCGTTCTGCAATGGCGCGGTCGTTGTGTTCATAGTGAAATCGAACAACTTCCAGTTTGCCGCCATGTTTCTGTGTTGCTTGCGCCTCGGTCAGGCCGACTTGAGAGAGTTCGGGGTCGGTGTAGGTGGCCCAGGGGATATGGCTGGTCTTGGCCTTGGACGGCAATGCAAACAGCATTGAGCGGATGATAACGCCCGCATGATAGCCCGCCACATGCGTGAACTGCAGCCCGCCCGCCACGTCGCCTATGGCATAGACGCGGCGGTTTGAGGTGCGCAAGGATGCGTCGACCTTGACCCCTGTCTTGGTCGTTTCAATGCCAGCCACATCCAGTTTCAGGCTATCCGTGTTGGATTTGCGCCCCACCGCGACCAGCAGGTGTGACCCGGCAAAGCTGCGCCCGTCCTTGGTGTGCACAGTGATCTCACCCTGTGTACCTTCGATCTTGGCGGCTATGGCGTCCTCGACAATCTCGATCCCTTCGGCGCGCAGGTTATCCAGAACGACCGCTGCCATTTCCGGGTCATCCTTGCCCAGCGCCCTGGCCCCTTCGATCACTGTGACTTTCGAGCCGAGGCGCACATGCGCCTGCGCCATTTCCATCCCGATGGGCCCACCGCCAATGATCAGCAGATGTTCGGGTCGGTCGCGCAGTTCCCACAGGGTTTCGTTGGTCAGGTAGGGCACTGTGTCGATACCGTCGATGGGCGGGACAAACGGACTGGACCCTGTCGCGATAACGATGCGGCGTGCGGTGATGATCGTGTTGCCGGCCTGCACTTCGGTGGCGGAAATGAAATGCCCAAATTCACGGATCACATTCACCCCGAACGCTTCGAACCGTTCCTGACTGTCCACCGGTTCGATCTGGGAGATGACGCCTTGAACGTGATCCTTGGCGGCGGCGTAATCCACCACTGGCACAGCGTCAGCCACACCATAGACGGCACTGTGCGCTTGCCCGTAGGCGGCCTTGCCGCTTGCAATCAGCGCCTTAGAGGGCACACAGCCATAATTCAGGCAATCGCCGCCCATCTTGTGTCCTTCGAGCAGAACAACGTCCGCCCCCATCTGGGACGCACCCGCCGCGACGGACAGTCCGCCAGACCCAGCACCGATTATCAGGATATCCGTCTTGATGCGTTTCATGCTGATCACAGACCTTTTTTGCCGCGCACGGCCTTGAGAATGATGGGCAATGCAGCAAGCGCGCACAACCCAAGGATGGGCAGCAGAATGGGTGGTTCGAAAATGATGCCAAGGTCGGGCGTCTCGCCCCGGTCAAACACCTCGCCAAGGCCCGCACCAACAGATGTATAAACGACGGCACCGGGAATGATGCCCACAAATGTCGAAATTACATAGCGGCCAAGGGGGACACCAACCAGTGCAGGCACCAAATTAGCCACAAAGAACGGGACTGCAGGCACAAGCCGGATAAGGAACAACATCGACCACTGGTTCTCGTCGATCCCAGCCTTGATCTTTTTGATCGTTCCGTTGCCCGTATCCATCTTGGCAGCCAAATGTTCACCAAGGCCCCAGCGTGCCGCCATAAAGATGGCGATTGCGCCGATGGTTGCACCAATCATATTAAACAAAGTTCCAGGGAACGTCCCGAACAAGAACCCGCCCGTCAGTGTCATCACAGTCGCACCGGGCAGTGAAAAGCCGACGATGATGGCATAGGCGGTCACAAACGCCAAAACCGTAAGCGCAAAATTGGCGTCGCGAAACGCCAACAGCGCCTCGCGATTGTCTGCCAGTGTTTGAAAGGTCAGATAATCCTTGAGCGTAAAGGCCCCGATCAGAGCCACGACACCAACGACAATCAGCGGCAGCTTGCGCGCCAGACCGTTCGGGCTTGGTTGGCTGGTATCGGACATCTTCTTTTCCTTTTTGTCGTCACGCATCAGGTGGCCCCGCTTGTTCGCGGACGTTGTGACCTCAAAATGTGACCGCAACACCCCCCAAAACAGGGCAATCACGGGCGGTTGAACGGATGTGTCGGAAAAAGAGGCTGACAGAGGGCGATTGAAACATATGGCATGGCGCGGTGTGGAATTATTGCAAGCCAACCGCTTTTCTGTGCACCAAGGGTTTGACTTGGCTGTTGGGTGGCTTTAGAGCACGGGCTTCAGATACTGCCCAAACCCGAATCCGCGGGACACGGGCCAATAGACCCGGAGCCAAAGCGATGAAACGCACTTTTCAACCATCCAACCTCGTGCGCAAACGGCGTCACGGTTTCCGTGCGCGCATGGCAACCAAAGCTGGCCGCAAGATCCTGAATGCTCGTCGCGCACGCGGCCGGGCGTCGTTGAGCGCGTAAAACCGCTCTTCTGCAGGTTTTTAAAATGACCCCGCCAGAGGCCGATTTGCCCAACGAACCCGTTGGACAGATCGATCCACTGGCGGGGATTTTACCTTTAGAGACCTTGAAGGTGCGCGCGGACTTCCTGCGCGCCGCCCGTGGCAAGCGCATCGTGACCCCTGCGTTCGTTCTGCAATATAGACCCCGCAATGACGAAACGGGTATCCGTGTCGGATTTACCTGCTCGAAAAAGGTGGGCAACGCCGTTGCCCGCAACCGCGCCAAACGCCGCTTGCGAGAAATTGCCCGGCTGGTACTGCCAGCCCACGGCACGGCCGGCACTGATTACGTTCTGATCGGACGGGCAGATGTAACTGCGACGCGCTCTTTTGAAACCATGTTGGATGACCTGCGCGATGCGCTTGAGCGCGCGACATGAGCCCACTTGCCTTTGTCCTGTCCCTGCCCGTTCGTGCCTATAGGCTGATGTTCTCGCCTTGGGTCGGGTTCAACTGCCGCTATCAGCCGACCTGCAGCGCCTATGCGATGGATGCGCTGCACAAACATGGCGGGATCAAAGGCAGTTGGCTGGCTGCGCGCCGGATCGGGCGCTGCCATCCTTGGGGCGGTTCCGGGTATGACCCTGTGCCGGACCGCGACGACCCGTAATCACTGCTTTTCAAAGGTGATGATGACGTCGCCGATATCGATACCTGCGCGTTTCATATAGGCGCGGTTTAGAAGCCGATCATCGCTCAGCAACCACATCCAATCGTCAAAAGTCACACGCATCGTGCCGTCCGGCACAGGCAGGTCAATTTCATATTTCCAATTGAACGTATCACCACGTTCCTCGCCCGTCGCCTCGCCGATCACACCGGGGGCCGTGCCGCGCCACGTGTCGTCGCCCGTTTTGATCAACGACCAGACGCGCTGTTCTGTGCTGTTGTCCTCATAAATGAAATCCTCGACCAACGTCAGGGTTTCGCCATCCCATGTGCCGTTGATTTCCACATCAAACCGGCGCCGAACCGTACCGAAAACATCCTGAAACTGCCCATAGGCCAGCACCTGCCCGTCAAAGAACTCTTCGAGGTTCAGCTTGCGATCGGAAAGGGGCGCTTCGTCCAGTGCAGGCTTGCCGGTACAGGCGGCCAGCAGGCCAAAGGCGAGTAGCAAGAATATGCGCAACATCATTAATTCCTTTGTTATCTTCCAAAGTTACGCACGCGCGCCTCTTTTGGTTCATCCACGGCGTGGTATAGACCACTGACCCCGCAGCGAAAGGCGTGCCTTATGTTAGATGACAGCGACGACATTCACCCGCTCTTTGCAGGTTCGCCCGGCAGCACCGAATTCAAAAAACTGCGCAAGCGCATTGTGCGCAACACCCGCGAGGCCATTGAACAATACGGGATGGTGGACCCTGACGCGCCGCGCCAGAAATGGCTTGTCTGCCTATCAGGCGGAAAAGACAGTTACACGTTGCTGGCCGTTCTTTACGAATTGCAGTGGCGTGGGCTGCTGCCCGTCGATCTGCTGGCCTGTAATCTGGATCAGGGGCAACCCGGGTTTCCTGCAACTGTGTTGCCCGAGTTTTTGAAACGCATGGGCGTGCCGCACCGGATCGAGTACCAAGACACCTATTCCATCGTCATCGACAAAATCCCCGCCGGGCGCACATTTTGCGCACTGTGTTCGCGGTTGCGGCGTGGGAATTTGTATCGTGTCGCCCGCGAAGAAGGGTGTTCTGCGGTCGTTCTGGGCCATCACCGGGACGACATTCTAGAAACGTTTTTCATGAACCTGTTCCATGGCGGTCGTCTGGCAACGATGCCGCCCAAACTGGTCAACGAAGAGGGCGATTTGTTCCTGTATCGCCCCTTGGCGCACGTGGCCGAAGCCGATTGCGAAAAGTTCGCCCGTGCGATGAATTACCCCATCATTCCCTGCGATCTGTGCGGCAGTCAAGACGGGCTGCAACGCCAGCAAGTCAAACAGATCCTCGACGGGTGGGAATCCAACAGCCCCGGCCGCCGTCAGGTCATGTTCCGATCCCTGATGAACGCGCGCCCATCGCATCTGCTTGACCCAAAACTGTTTGATTTTCAGGGTCTGTCGCTGCGAACGGATGAAATTGAGGAAAATCCGAACGAAATTCCCGATCTCCGTTAAGGCAGGCTTACCCCCTCCGACGTACCCCTGCAGCGGCAGGCCAGCATGCGGCAGGCACGAGTCGAGGGGACCCATGATGCGTTTTCGCCTGCCAATCAATCTGACTGACCTCAGGGCCAAATGTGCGGCGGTACTGGCGGGCCCTCACATGCTGACCTTTGTTCCTGCCCTGTGTCTCGCCGGGTTTTGGATTGGTGGGGAAACGACGCTTGTTGCCGTGGCCCTTGGCATTCCGTTGCTCTGGGCGATGCTGGGCGGGTTGGACGTCATGGTGCAGCGACGGGTTGCGCGCATGGCGATGCCTGGCCTGATCCCCCCCGATACCTTCCAACACAGGGCGCACGCGATCCGCGAGGATTCGATTGCGGCACAGACCGCCAGCGCCATGTTTGCCGTCGAGTTGGACGACTACGCAACGCTGGCGTCGCGGTTTGAACCGGGCGCGATTGATCAGATCATCAAGACAATCGGTGATCGCATTCAGCTTTGCGCGCGCGATCATGACAGCATCAGTAGGATTGGTGACAGCCGGTTCGCCGTCTGTTTGTCATCCGTCAAACATCTGGATCTCGAAAGCTGTATTCAGATGTGCGGCCGTTTCCAGCAAGCGATTGAGGAACCCATCGCGATTGACGGAACATCGGTCTACCTATCGGCCTGCATCGGCTTTTGCTTGGTGACACGTGCACCCGGGACAACAGGACAGGATTGGGTCAACGGATCCATTGCCGCCCTGAACGAGGCGCAGCGGCGCGGGCCAACGTCAGTGCGCGCCTATTCCACCGAACTGCATTCCCGCCTGAAAAACCGCGCCAACCTGCGTGATGAGGTCGCGATTGCACTCGAACACGGGCACATCCAACCGTGGTTTCAGCCCCAGATTTCAACGGATACTGGCAAAGTGTCAGGCTTCGAGGCACTCGCCAGATGGAGTCACTTTGAACGTGGCGCAATTTCCCCGGCAGAGTTCTTGCCCGCCATTGACGAGGCCGGGCTATTGGAACGGCTTGCCGAGGTCATGATGCACCACGCTTTTACTGCGCTCAAGGCGTGGGATGCGGCGGGCATCTTGGTGCCCCATGTCGGTGTCAATTTCAGTGGCTCCGAACTCAGCAATCCGCGGCTGGTTGACAAGATACGCTGGGAACTTGACCGGTTCGATCTGACACCAGACCGATTGGCCGTTGAAATCCTGGAAACCGTTGTGACGGATCGGCTGGACGACACGATAACGCGTAATATCAACGCATTGACAGAACTTGGGTGTCGTATTGATCTGGATGATTTCGGAACCGGCCATGCCTCTATCGCGGCGATACGACGGTTTGGGGTCGGGCGGATCAAGATCGACCGCTCCTTTGTCATGAAAGCGGACCGTGATCCGGACCAACAGCGCATGATCAGTGCCGTGCTGACGATGGCCGAACGGTTGGGGATAGAAACCCTTGCCGAAGGGGTCGAGACGGTGGGTGAACATGCACTGCTCGCGCAATTGGGATGCGATTATGTCCAAGGTTTCGGGATCGCGCGCCCCATGCCCTTCGAACAGACGCTGGATTGGGTCCGCGCCCATAATGCCAAACTGCAAAACACACCGTCTATTCCACAACGTCGATCCAAATGACGCCCTATGACCTTGCAGCGATTAACGCACCCAAGCACACCGACCATGCGCAGGTCTCAAAGCGTCTTGGCCGTCCCTAACCGCTTGCGGCCAAATGTATTATCGCGCATGTGCCGCTTTGGTGTCAGCGTCAGCCCGGCAAAACCGGGCGAATCCGCTTGACCTTTGGGTCTGCACTCTGTTGAACCCGACAAACGTTTCAGACAGCAGGTGGCGGTCCCCATGGACGATCAGAACAAGAACCTAATTGTTGCAACAGCGCTCAGTTTCCTTGTGATTCTGGTGTGGTTTGTACTGTTCCCTCCGACCGAACCGGAAGTTCCATTTGACGCGTCTATACCTGCTGCGTCCACAACCGACACCGGCGATGCGGCAGTTCCGGTCGCCCCCATAGCAGGCGAGGCAGCACCCGCCGCGCAAACTGCGACTGACGCGGATGCGACCTCTGACGCGCCGCGCGTGAACATCGACACAGCGCGGATCACCGGCTCGATTTCACTCGCCGGCGGTCGTCTGGACGATCTGCTCCTCAAGGATTACCGCGAAACGCTTGAGCCCGACGCAGACATTGTCACGATGCTGTCACCTGTGGGGACGCCCGGGGCCTATTACGCCTTGCACGGCTGGGCCGCAGGCACTGGCTTGGAGCCGGGTGCAGTGCCGGATCCCAATACCATATGGCAGTTGGTGGACGGCGATACGCTGACGGCAACGACGCCCGTGACCCTGGAATGGGACAATGGCGTCGGACAAGTGTTCCGCCGCACCATCAGTGTCGACGAAGACTATATGTTTACGGTGACACAATCCGTCACAAACACGTCTGATACCGCTGTGCGCGCCGCACCTTACGGGATGATCACGCGCCATGGCATTCCCGCCGATATCCGCAACTTCTTTATCTTGCACGAAGGTGCGGTGGCGATGGCCAACGGCGAACTCGCCGAAACGGATTGGGACGACATTTCCGAAGCGGAAACAGATCCGAATTGGGGCCGACCAGCCATTGTGACCGAGAGTGTGACAAAAGGCTGGATTGGGTTTACCGACCATTTTTGGCAATCCATCCTGATCCCCACTGGTGTTCCAAGTTTTGAACAGGCACTGACCTATGCCCCGCGTGCCGACGTGTTCCGTGCCGTCACCCGTTTGCCCACCCAAGACATCGCGCCCGGCGCGACTGTTAGCGTGACCACACAACTCTTTGCCGGTGCCAAGGAATGGGAAGCTATCCGTGAATATCAGGACACCGGTGTCGAAGGATTTATCGACAGCATCGATTGGGGCTGGTTCTTTTTCCTGACCAAGCCGATTTTTTGGCTGCTACACGAATTGAATATTTTGATCGGCAACATGGGCGTTTCCATTATCTCCCTGACGCTTATCATCAAGGCGGTTCTGTTCCCGCTGGCCTATAAATCTTACGTCTCGATGGCCAAGATGAAAGAACTTCAGCCTCAGATGGAAAAGCTGAAAGAGGCCGCAGGCGACGACAAGCAAAAGATGCAGCAAGGCATGATGGAGCTGTACAAAAAGGAAAAGGTGAACCCGGCCGCGGGCTGTTTGCCGATCCTGTTGCAGATCCCGATCTTTTTCTCGCTCTACAAGGTGATTTTCGTCACGATCGAATTGCGCCATGCGCCGTTCTTTGGCCCGTTCCAGGACCTGAGCGCACCTGATCCGACTTCGATCATGAACCTGTTTGGCCTGCTGCCACTGGACGCGCCCGATCCGACTTCGATCATGGCTCTGGTCTTTATTGGGATCCTTCCCATCCTGCTGGGCATCTCGATGTGGCTGCAGCAGAAACTGAACCCGGCACCCACAGACCCGACGCAGCAGATGATCTTTGCGTGGATGCCATGGGTGTTCATGTTCATGCTGGGCGGTTTTGCCAGCGGGTTGGTCGTCTACTGGATCGCGAACAACACGATCACGTTCACTCAGCAATATCTGATTATGCGCAGCCAAGGCTACAAACCGGACCTGTTGGGCAACATCAAAGGCAGCTTTAAAAAAGGTGCCAAAAAGGATGAAGCCGCCAACAGCACCAAGGCACCAAGCAAAAAGGGCGGTAAGTAACCATGCAGGTCGCCACGATCTGTCGGTACCCGATCAAAAGCCACGGGCGCGAGCAGATTGACCACGTCGCACTGACCAAAGGGCAAACCATGCCCTGGGATCGCGTTTGGGCAGTAACGCACGAGGCAAGCAAGTTCGACGCATCAGCTCCGGTTTGGGCGGCCTGCGGCAACTTCATGATTGGGGCACGCACGCCCGGATTAGCCGGGATTTGGGCGACGCTGGACGAAGACGCGCGTTACGTCACGCTAAGCCACGCCGATCTGGGCGAGATCGCATTTTGCCCAGACGATGTCAGCGATGTGGCGCGTTTTTTGACGTGGGTTGCCCCGCTGTGCCCCGAAAACCGCGCGGCACCAGCAGGGATCGTCAGCGCACCCGGGCGCGGCATGACCGACAGTGATTTTGCATCCATATCAATCATGAATACGGCCAGCCACGCCGCTGTGGCCGCCACGCTAGAGACGCCCATAGAAATGGAACGCTGGCGCGGCAACGTATTTCTAGACGATGTGCCAGCGTGGGCCGAAATGGATTGGCTGGGCCGCGACATTCGCATTGGTGACGCCGTTTTACGCGTGCGCGAGCGGATTGAACGGTGCAGCCTGACAAACACGAACCCGGTGTCCGGTGTGCGTGACACAGACACGCTGGGTGCCCTGAACACGCATTTCGGCCATCAGGATTTTGGCGTATACGCCGAAGTCATCACATCCGGCACGATAACGATCGGTGCCACGGCAGAGGTCTTGTAATGCAGCTTCCTTTTCCAATTGCAGAGGCTCCGGATCCCCAAACCGAAGAACGCGGCCGCCTGTTGTTCGCGGGCGAGACGGAGTTTGTCAAAGGCGTGGTCGCGATGTCGGGCCTGCCCCCGGCAGACCGGCTCGAGGTGTGTTTTGCCGGGCGGTCCAACGTGGGCAAGTCGACCCTGATCAACGCGCTTACGGGCCGCAAGGGGCTGGCGCGGGCATCAAACACGCCGGGGCGCACACAAGAGATCAACTATTTCACGGCCCAAGACAGTCACTACCTCGTTGACCTGCCTGGCTATGGCTATGCCAACGCGCCATTGCCGATCGTCGAAAAATGGCAAAAGTTGCTCAAGCAGTACCTGTCGGGGCGGCAAACCCTGCGCCGGGCTTTTGTGCTGATTGATGCGCGCCATGGCGTCAAAAAGGTCGATGAAGAAATCATGTCTCTGCTCGATAGTGCGGCGGTGACGTTTCAATGCGTGTTGACCAAAGCCGACAAGGTAAAGGCCGCAGATCGTGAACGCATTCTCGATATAACGCGCACGGCCCTGTCCAAACACCCGGCTGCCTTTCCCGAAATTGTTCTGACCTCCAGCGAAAAAGGCGATGGCATTGCCACTTTGCGTGCCATCATCGCCACGCTTGTATAGCGCGTCGCAGTTTTCCAGACGAAAACCGTTGGCCCGTTGGTTAAGGTCGGGCAAGACACTGCAATGCTTGATAATCGTGATAAAAAGATGAAAACCCAAGATATGAACCGTGATTGGATCGCAACCGCACGCACCCTCAATCAGGCGCTGCCCTATCTGCAACGCTACGCCGGGGCGACTGTGGTCATCAAACTGGGCGGCCACGCCATGGGCAGTGACGAGGCCATGGAAAGCTTTGCCAGCGATGTGGTGCTGATGCGACAGGTCGGGGTGAACCCCGTTGTGGTGCACGGCGGCGGCCCAATGATCAACGACATGCTCAAACGGCTCGATATTCAATCCGAGTTTGTGAACGGCAAACGGGTCACGGACGCGGCCACGATGGAAGTGGTCGAAATGGTTCTGTCCGGCGTCGTCAACAAACGCATCGTGCAGGCGATCAACCGTGCCGGGGGCCGTGCCGTAGGCCTGTCTGGCAAGGATGCAAACCTGATGACCTGCGAACAGACCGACGCGCAACTTGGTCTGGTGGGTACCCCGTCACAACTGGATCCCTCTATCCTGAAGACGCTGTTTGATCAGTCGATGATCCCGGTGATTGCCCCGCTGGGTGCTGGCCGTGATGGCGAGACGTTCAACATCAATGGCGACACAGCGGCAGGTGCCATCGCAGGTGCCCTCAAGGCCGATCGCCTTTTGCTGCTAACAGATGTATCCGGCGTCAAGAACGCCGATGGTGACGTGGTCACAGACCTGACCGCTGATCAGATCCGCGCCATGACCGAGGACGGTATAATCGCCGGCGGTATGATCCCCAAGACAGAAACCGCGCTGGACGCTATCGCCAGTGGTGTCCGAGCCGTGGTCATTCTGGACGGGCGCGCATCAAATGCGTGTTTGCTCGAACTGTTTACCAACCACGGTGCGGGGTCCATCATCCGCCCACGGTGACGCAAACGTGTCTATCAGCCACATTGCGCCCAATCCTGCGCAGCCTACATTCAGCCCATGGAAAACGAAGCAACACTCCGTCTGATCATCTTTTTGGGCCTGTTTTCAGTGCTGGCCGTGGCCGAAGCCTTGGCACCGCGCCGTGCGCGCAGCCAAAAGCGCAGCAAACGCTGGGTCACGAATTGGGGCATCACGATCACAAACACCCTAGTGTTGCGCGCCCTGGCCTTTGCCCTGCCCTTGCTGGCAGTTGGTGCCGCGGTCGACGCACAGGCCCAAGGCTGGGGTCTGTTCAACGCCATCGCCCTGCCCGTCTGGATCGAAGTGATCGCGGCCATTTTGATCCTTGATTTCGTAATCTGGGCACAGCACCTGATCACGCATAAGGTTCCGTTGTTATGGCGTCTGCACCGTGTCCATCACGCCGATGTGGACATGGATGTCACCACGGCCATACGGTTTCATCCCGTTGAAATCGCGCTATCGATGATCCTGAAAATCGGGGTTGTATACCTGCTGGGTCCGGCTGCGCTGGCGGTGATCCTGTTTGAAATCATGCTGAACGGGACTGCGATGTTCAATCATGCCAACATCCGGCTGCCCTTGTGGCTGGATGCCATCGTACGCCGCGTGCTGGTCACACCTGACATGCACCGCGTACACCATTCGGTGCATCGCGCAGAGCATGACAGCAACTATGGTTTTGCGCTATCGATCTGGGATCAGATATTTGGCACCTATATCGCCCAACCTGCCGAAGGGCACGACGGCATGGCGGTGGGCCTTGAATGGCAAGATGACCGCCCTTCCCGCTTTTTCTGGTCGCTTCGTCTACCGTTTGCGCGAAAATGAGCCTGAGCCTTATTGAACAGGCTGTGGCCCCCCATGGCCTGATGATCATGGGCCACGACACCAGCCGCGTGTTGATCGGCACGGACGCAAACTGGTGGGATGCATTCATCGCCAGCCCCGAATACAGCGATCACGCCAAGGACCCGGTTGACCGCTGGTCCAAACGCATCATCGGGGCACTGGCAACGGACCTGGGTGCGACGGCGGCCTTTCCTTCGGATGGGCCACCCTATGCCCCTTTCATAGCATGGGCGCTTGGCACGGGCCGGTTCTGGCAAAGCCCGACGGGAATGATGATCCACGACACGGCGGGGTTGATGATTTCCATTCGTGGGGCGCTGACACTGCCAACGCCGCTGCCTGACGCTGTGCACGGGTCCAGCCCCTGTGACAGCTGTGTGGACCGCCCTTGCGTCTCTGCCTGCCCTGTCAGCGCGCTAAGCGGCACAGCGCCCTATGATGTTCCTGCGTGCAAGGCCCACATTGCTACGCCCGCCGGTGGCGACTGCATGTCACGGGGGTGCCTCGTGCGCAGGGCCTGCCCCGTCAGCCAGACATTCGCGCGACCCGACGCCCAAAGCGCGTTCCATATGAAGGCCTTTCGCGGATGACACTGACCCTGATTTTAATGCGGCACGCCAAGTCCGCGTGGGATAACCCAAACCTTACAGATCACGACCGCCCTTTGAATGATCGCGGCCATGCCTCGGCTGTGGCGATGGGGGATTGGCTGCGCGCGCGCGGCCATGTGCCTGATGCTGTTGTCAGTTCAAGCAGCACGCGCACGCTGCAGACCTTTGGCAGTCTTGGGTTTGATGTGCCGGCAGACTATACCAGAACGCTGTATCACGCAGGCCCAGAGGTCATGATGGATGTGCTACGGGATCAGACAGCGCCGTGCGTTTTGATGCTGGGCCACAATCCCGGCATTGCAGATTTCGCCGCAAGGTTGGTTGCGCATCCGCCACGCCACCCGCAGTTTGCAGATTACCCCACGGGGGCAACAACGGTGATGACATTCGATGCGGTCAGTTGGAACGACATCGGCTGGCGCAGTGGCCAGCCGATTGATTTTGCAATACCGCGAGAGGTGATGGGCTAGGGTGGGTCGTACCGCCCACCCTATTTCTCAGTGACCCAGAATTTGGCTCAGGAACAGTTTCGTGCGTGGTGACTGCGGATTGTTAAAGAACTCTTCGGGTTCGTTCTGTTCCACAATCTGACCTTCATCCATAAAGATGACGCGGTTTGCCACCTGACGGGCAAAGCCCATCTCGTGCGTCACGCACAGCATGGTCATGCCCTCTTCAGCCAGTTCGACCATGGTATCGAGCACTTCCTTGATCATCTCGGGATCAAGTGCAGATGTGGGTTCGTCAAACAGCATGATGCGCGGGCGCATGCACAGGGAACGGGCGATTGCCACACGTTGCTGCTGACCACCGGACAATTGGCCTGGGTACTTGTCAGCCTGATCCGGGATTTTCACCTTTTTCAGAAAGTGCATTGCAATCTCTTCAGCTTCTTTTTTGGGTGTTTTGCGCACCCAGATCGGTGCCAGCGTACAATTCTCAAGGATCGTGAGATGCGGGAACAGATTGAAGTGCTGAAAGCACATGCCAACCTCTGAACGGATCTTGTCGATGTTCTTGAGATCCGAGGACAGCACAGTACCGTCCACGGTGATCTTGCCTTGCTGGTGTTCTTCGAGCGCGTTGATGCAGCGGATCAGGGTCGATTTTCCGGACCCTGAGGGCCCTGCAATCACGATCCGTTCGCCGCGATACACTGTTAGGTCGATGTCGCGCAGCACGTGGAAGGTGCCATACCACTTGTTCATGTTCTCGATCGAAACCGCGACTTCGTCCGAGACGTTCATTGCAACAGCTTGTTCAGTCATGTCAGCCACTCCTTAGCGGTGATCGGTCGCGAGTTGGCGTTCCAGCCACTGCGAGTATTGCGAGATGCCGTAGCAAACGACAAAGAAGAGAAGTGCGGCAAAGCCAAAGAGTTCCCAGTAAACCCCGCTCCATTCAGTGGAGGCAAGGATGGGACCACGGATCATACCGACCAGATCAAACATCGAAATGACCGAGACCAGTGTGGTGTCCTTGAACAGCCCCACCGCCACGTTCACGATGCCCGGGATCGAGATTTTCAGCGCCTGCGGCAGGATGATCAGCCGCATGGCTTGCGCATAATCAAGGCCCAGACTATCGGCAGCCTCGTATTGCCCGCGTGGCAGAGCGGCCAGCCCCCCCCTGATCACCTCGGCGATATATGCAGCCGAGAACACTGTGATCATGATCACAACCCGCAGGAACAAATCTACCGAGCTTTCTGGTGGGAAGAAATACGCCAGCATAACGCTTGCTACGAACAACAACGTAATCAGCGGCACACCCCGAATGAATTCGATAAAGACGACACAAATCCATTTGATCAGAGGCATGTCAGATTGACGCCCCAAGGCCAGCGCGATGCCCAAAGGCAGCGAAAGAGACACGCAGGCAACCCCCAGCATCATGTTCAGCATAAAGCCGCCAAGATCCCGCGATGGTACGGCCTGCAACATCGCTGTGTCGTTGGCATTTTCCGGGATCAAAAAGCCCCCAAGAAACCAGACAACGATTGCTGCCGCGACCCCACCAAAGAAACCCATGGCGAAACTGCCGGTCACAAATCGGCTATAGACCACATAGCCAACCAAAAACCCGGCCAGCGCCAACAGTGGTGTCAGGATCGTGCCGCCCCAGATCAGATAATAGGCCAGAAACGGGAACAGCGCCGTGAACAGCAGCAGTTGACGTGGCAGTGTGAAGAACATCACAGGTGCCGCAGCCACAAACAGCAGAACAAAGGCCAACATAGGACGCCAGTACAATTCAACTGGATATGTGAACCCGAACAACAGTTGGTTCCACCGTTCAGTCAGAACAGAGAAACAGCCACCTGACACGCCATTCAGCACTTCGCGGCATTCCGCAAGGCTGGACGTGCTCCACACCCCGTTCAGAATCCACGGCATCGTGCTAGAGAGGATCAGGTAGATCACATAGGCGGCGGCCAGTGTCAGAACGCTATAGGCCGGGGTCGAGAACAGGTTGTCCTTGGCCCATTTGACGGGCCCTGACGTTGTGAACGGGGGCGGCGATGGCGGTACCGGTTCGGTGCGCACAAAGGCGACGGAGGTTGCATGTTTATCTGACATGGCTCAGCGCTCCTTCAGCTTAACAGAGTTGTTGTAGATGTTCATGATTGCCGAGATGGACAAAGAGATCGTCAGATAGAACAGCATCAACAGCAAAACGCATTCAATGGCGCGCCCCGTCTGGTTCAGTGTGATACCCCCCAACGTGGCCGTGACGTCGGCATATCCCACGGCAATGGCCAGTGATGAGTTCTTGGTGATGTTCAGGTATTGCGAGATCAGCGGCGGAATGATGACCCGCAGTGCCTGGGGCAGGACCACAAGGCTCATGATACGGCCCGACCGCAAACCCAACGCACCAGCGGCTTCGGTCTGGCCCTTGGAAATCGCCTGAATACCGGCCCGCACGTTTTCCGCAATAAAGGCTCCGGTATAGATCGACAGTGCAAACCACAGCGCGATCAGGGGGGCACCGATCTGGATACCGCCCTGGAGGTTAAAGCGGTTGGCCAATGGGTCGGGCATATCAAGGCCGATAGGACGACCCATCAGGAAAAATACGACAAGCGTTGGCAACAATAATATCGCCAGAGACGGCCAGCCTGTGGGCAACATCTTGCCCGTATCATAAAGCACTTTTGTTGCGTAACGGCGGTAGACGACGATAGCGATAATCGACGCGATGAACGTAGCCACCACGACACCAGAGCCCGGCAGCCAGATGGGTGCAGGCGCATAGACCCCGCGATTGGTAAATGCGAACATGCCAAACAGCAGGTCACGATCCGGTTCAGCACCAAGATAGGAACGCGCACCGGGCATCACCGCAGTCATGATCGTGAAGATAATGAGGATCCAGATCAGGACCGGAATGTTGCGAAAGATTTCGACATAAAAGGACATCAGCCTGCTGACGAGCCAGTTTTTGGACAGGCGCAAGACGCCCGCAATCACACCAAACACCGTTGCAGTCGCACAGGCCAGAAACGCCACCAGCAAGGTATTCAGAATACCAACCAAAGCCGCACGCGCGTTCGTGGACTGGCTGTCGTATTCGACCAGTGTCTGGTTGATGTCATATCCGGCAGTTGTGCCAAGGAAATTGTACGAAATGTTCAGCCCAGCAGCAGCAAGGTTGCTGAACAGGTTCGAGCCAAGATAAGAAAAGGCTGCAATCAGTGCGATCAACGCGATAAACTGGAATGTGTAGGATCTGTATCGCGTGTCGTTGAACAACATCGACAGGCGGAAAGCGCCCTGAGGAGGGTCAGTCATCGTCGTCATGTGGATGGTCCCCGTGTGCCGGCCATTGCTTTATTCGTGCATGTGCGACGGGCCGGATTTTCATTACTAGCAACGAAACAGGCAAGCGCCGCTGTTTTCAGCGATCTATGTGCCCGGATGTGCAAGGGGCGCAGGTTTAACCCTGCGCCCCTTGGCTTGAAGTTTTAGCGGAACGGGGGCGAGTAGAGCAGGCCGCCGTCAGTCCACTGCGCGTTCAGGCCACGGGCCAGACCGATCGGAGTGGCTTCGCCGATGTTGTCACCAAAGATTTCACCGTAGTTACCACCGGCAGCAATCGCGTTGCTTGCCCAGTTGGCGTCCAGACCCAGCATTTCGCCAAGCGTGTCTTCGGTGCCCAGCAGGCGGTTGACCTCTGGGTTGTTGCCAGCAGCTGCCGACATTTCAGCAACGTTTGCAGATGTGACACCCAGCTCTTCGGCTGTGATCAGCGCGTTCAATGTCCAACGCACAACGTCAGCCCATTCGTCATCGCCGTGACGGACCAGCGGGCCCAGCGGCTCTTTCGAGATGATTTCGGGCAGAAGCGTGTGGTCACCCGGTGCTTCGAATGTGGCGCGTGTCGCGGCCAGACCCGAGGCGTCTGTTGTGTACACGTCACATGCGCCAGCAAGGTACTGCTGCTGTGCTTCGGCGTTTGTTTCGATTGGAACGGGCTCATAGCTGATGTTGTTGGAACGGAAGAAATCCGCCAAGTTCAGCTCTGTTGTGGTGCCAGTCTGGATACAGACAGTCGCGCCGTCCAATTCCTTGGCCGAAGAAACACCCAGTTCCTTTGGAACCATGAAACCTTGGCCGTCATAGTAGTTCACGCCAACGAATGTGAATTTCAGGTCCACGTCGCGGCTGAAAGTCCATGTTGTGTTGCGTGCGAGCATGTCGATTTCGCCCGAAGCAAGTGCCGTAAAGCGTGTTTTCCCTGTGGTCGGGACAAACTCGACAGCCATCGGGTCATCCAGCACAGCGGCGGCAACTGCGCGACAAACCGATACGTCGAAACCATTCCATTGACCGGACGCATCTGGTGCAGCGAAACCGGCCAGACCAGTTGCAACGCCACAGTTCAGTGTTCCACGTGCTTTGATATCGTCCAGCGTGCCAGCAGCCGCTACACCCGCTGCGATACCCGCAACGGTCAGTGTTCCCAAAAATACTGATTTTTTCATTAGTTACCTCTTCCTGATTTTCCGCTACTATGTAACGGTTTCGTCAGCGCGCATTCTGAGTGATTTGCGCGCCAAAACCCTGTACTGATGAAGTGTTCTTCTATCGGGGTGCGTGAACTCTTTGCTAAATTAGTACAATTCGTCAAGAGTGGCGTTGGGGCACTTGCCAAAACTTTAGGCATTCCAACTCGCCTTTGACGTGAACAGCCACCTTTAGAACTTATGCTCGCTTTGCGGCTTCAAAGAAGGATTTTGCGTGTAAAAAGGCGATTTTTTTGATTTCTGCAGCCTTTTGAGCCTCGTCATCTTCGCCCCATTGCTCTTCTTGCCACGTTTCATCGATCCGACTGGCTGCCCAAATGACGGGCGATGGGTGCAGGTCTTGGGCAGATGCAAAACCCAAGATCAGCGAACCGGACAGGCTGACAAGATCATGAAACGCCGCCAGAGCGAATTCATCCATCCGATGCACGTGCTCTGACAGCAATTCTAATACGTCTGCGTCTTGTGATTCGTGGATGACGCCCACCCGCGGGTGCAGACGCGCACCAAGTGCGTCAGCGGCCCAATCAAGATACGGATCCCATGTCTGCGTCTGGCGTATCACCAACGCCTCGGGGGCTTCGGCGCGGTAACACAGCAGATCCGCATCACCGTAGGCCGCGAGCATGTCGGCCACGTCACCGTGTTGGTGCGCTACCTTGTCGATCGCCGCATTGGCTGACCGTGTAAACGGCATGGACAGCGGGTCGATCACTCCTTCTTGTGCCTGCCATTCGGCTGCAACTGCATCGGCCAAGGCGGCGGTCGGCAGCACCAAGCCAGCTTTAGACGGCGTTTTGACCGTGCGCCCGTCCAATTGCACGATCCAGCCATCTGGACCTTCTTGGGTTACGACATCAGTCCAGAATCGTTTTTGTTTCCATTCGCTCATATCGCGATCTCCCACCTGTCAGACAGCACCTGTAACAGCGCGTCAAAAGTCTCAACACATGCGGCTGCATCACCAAGCGCATCAGCCGGGTGATAGCCCCATGTCACCCCGATCCCGTCGACCCCAGCCGCGCGGGCCATCGCCATGTCATAGCTGGTGTCGCCAACCACCACGGCATTGCATGCCTCGACCCCCACCTCGGACAGGGCGGTCAGCACCATCGATGGGTGCGGTTTTGATGGATGTGTGTCGGACACTTGTGTTGTCACGAAAAATGAATGCAGGTCGTGCCCATCCATCAGGATATTGAGACCCCGACGCGATTTACCCGTCGCAACCCCCAACAGGATATCGTCCACAGCCCACAGCCGTTCCAGCGCGGCGCGCGCACCGACATACATCGGGGAACTGGTTTTGCTTCCAACAAACTGACGCCGTTCGGAATAGGCCTGTTTGTAGGCCGCAACCAATTGTTCTTGCACAGCCGCACCTGCCTGAGGGATCAACTGATGCATAGTGTCAGGCAAGGACAGGCCGACAGTGTTCAGGATCGCGCCGCGATCAGGCGCTGACATATCCATCAGCTCAAACGCCTGCGTCATCGCACCGACGATGTCAGCCTGACTGTCCACCAGCGTGCCATCGACGTCAAAGACGACCAATCGCAAGGGGGCTGCCATTAAATATCCTCGAACGGGTCTTCGGCTGCCAGATCTTCGGTCCAGCCGAACGTATCCCAACTGGAGGCCATGTGATCCGGCATAGGGGCCGTGACAGTAATGGGTTTGCGCGTATGGGGGTGTTCGAACCGCATCATGCGTGCGTGCAGGTGCAGTTTTTTGCTGATGATCCCGCCCAGTTGCGCGCCCCAGCCGTCGCCCATGTTTTCCTGACCCGACCCGCCGTATTTGCCATCGCCGATAATCGGATGCCCGATCTCTGCCATGTGGGCGCGCAATTGGTGGGTGCGGCCCGTCACGGGTTCCATCGCGACCCACGCCGCGCGCGACGCAACCCGGTAAAGCGTGGCGTAAAGCGTATTGGCGCGTTTCGCGCCCGGCGTCTTTTCAACGTCGCGCGGGTGGACGGCGATCATCTTTTCGCCCTCGCCGCCCTTGCCACGTCCGCCTGCCTTGACCAGGCCGTATTTAATCTCGCCCAGATACGGCGTCGGCACGCCTGCAACCAGCGCCCAGTAAATCTTGCGGGTTTCGCGGTGGCGCATGGCGGCTGTCAGTGACTTGGCCGCAAGCCGCGTACGGGCCAGCAGCAGAACACCTGATGTGTCTTTGTCCAGTCGATGCACAAGGCGCGGCTTTTCCTCAAAACCGAACATCAGCGCCTCGGACATGCCGTCGATGTGCCGGTTTTGCCCCGATCCGCCTTGGGTCGGTAGACCCGCAGGCTTGTTGATCGCAATGACGTGGTCATCGCGGTAGATAACGCAAGACTGGATCAGCTGTGTATCCGCCTCTGAGACGCCGGTGCGCACAATTGCGGGCGCGCGTGTGTCAGGCATGGGGGGCACCCGCACTTGCTGACCTTGTTCGACGCGACTATTGGATTTGACCCGCCCGCCATCGACACGGCATTCGCCCTTGCGGCACATCTTTTCCACCATGCCTTGGCTTAGCTGGGGAAAGCGCCGTTTCAGAAAACGATCAAGGCGCTGGTCGCCCTCGTCCTCGCCGACAGTGATGGTTTGAACGCCGCTCATGAAAATGCTCCTCGGGCCACAATCAGACCCAGTGCCAGCGCGCCAACAGACAGCCCCACCGACATTATGATATAAAGACCCGCCTGCCCCACATTGCCGCGTTCGATCAAGGCAATGGTTTCAAGACTAAAGGCCGAAAAGGTCGTAAACCCACCCAATATCCCCGTCATCACAAACGGGCTCAGGTGGGTCAGCCCGCGTTGCGCTGCTGCAACCACAAACACGCCCATCAGAAACGATCCGACGACGTTAACCGTGATAATGGCCAGCGGGAAATCTGATGGCCCAAGCGCGCGCAGCATGGCCACACCACTTAACCAGCGCAATGACGCGCCAATTGCCCCGCCAAGGGCCACAAGAGATAAAGTTGATAACATGGGCGGTCTGTCGTCGGTTCACCCCAAAGAGTCAAGGTCGCGCCCCATGGCACGCGGGGTCACAAGTTTCGCTTGGTCCGCAAGCGCGCAAAATAGTCGAGCCGCTTTTTCAGATCTCGTTCGAAACCACGCTCTACTGGTTGATAAAGATCGGGGCGCTCCATGCCGTCCGGGAAATAGTTCTGGCCGGAAAACCCATCCTCTGCATCGTGATCATAGGCGTAGTTGTCGCCATACCCCTGATCCTTCATCAGAGATGTTGGTGCGTTCAGGATATGTTTGGGTGGCGGGTGCGATCCCGTCTGTTTGGCTGCCTTACGCGCGCCCTTGTAAGCGACGTAGACCGCGTTCGACTTGGGCGCGAGCGCAAGATAGACAAGCGCTTGGGCCAGCGCCAATTCACCCTCTGGGCTGCCAAGCCGTTCATAGGTTTCCCAGCTTTGCAGGCAAACCGATTGCGCCTGTGGGTCGGCCAGCCCGATGTCTTCGACCGCCATGCGCGTGATGCGGCGGGCAAGGAAACGCGGGTCTTCGCCCCCTTCCAACATGCGCGCGAACCAATAGAGCGCCGCGTCGGGATCCGATCCGCGCACCGATTTGTGCAATGCCGAAATAAGGTTGTAATGCGCATCACCCGATTTGTCATATTGGGCCGCACGGCGCATCAGACGGGTCGCGAGCGCGGTTTTGTCCAACGCGCCCTCGATCTTCCATGCTGCGACTTGTTCAATCAGGTTCAGCAGGGCGCGCCCATCGCCGTCGGCCATCTCCAACAGGGCGGCGCGCGCGGGGGCATCCAGCGGGAGCGCGATATCCAGTTCCTGTTCGGCGCGCTGTGCCATCAGTTCAAGGTCGCCCACATCCAGCCGTTCCAGCACCAGCACCTGCGCGCGGGACAGCACGGCGGCGTTCAACTCGAAACTCGGGTTCTCGGTGGTCGCCCCGACCAGCAAGATGGTCCCATCCTCCATATGCGGCAGGAACCCATCCTGTTGCGCCTTGTTAAAACGGTGGATTTCATCGACGAACAGCAATGTGCCCTGCCCGTTCTGGCGACGGATGCGGGCGGCCTCGAACACCTTTTTCAGGTCGGGCACACCTGTGAAAATCGCACTGATCTGAACGAAATGCAGATCGGTTTCATGGGCCAAGAGCCGCGCGATCGTCGTCTTGCCGACTCCGGGCGGCCCCCAGAATATCAGCGATCCGAGTCCGCCAGCGCCCAGCATGACTGTCAGGGGCGCGTCCGGGCCCAGCACCTGACGCTGGCCAATGACCTCGCTGATCGTCTTGGGGCGCAGGCGATCAGCCAGAGGACGGTGGCCTGTATCGACGACAGGATCGCTGGCAAACAGGTCTGCCATCTAGAACCGCAACATGACACGTGTCCCGCGCCGCAGCGCACGCACACGGGTTCCGCGCCGCGCGCGTTCAAGTGCATCAACCGCATCCTGCGGGGCAGTGATGTCGTTGCCATCAATCACCTGAAGGATATCACCCACGCGCAGACCAACACGCGCGCCCAATGTGCCAAGCGCTGTGACCACAACACCCTCTGCCTCGAGCGATAAACCCAGTTCCGCGATAACAGCCGGGTTGATCCGCGCCACGCTGAGGCCCGGCAGCGCAGCACCGTCGGACAGGGTCATCGCAGCGCGCGCAGGCACCTCGGGCGGGGATATCATATCCACCAACAGATCAGCCGTTTCACCGTCGCGCAGGCGCGTCATCACCACAGTGTTGGCCCGCCCGGCCAGCCCCATCCGAAACAGCATTTCACCCGGACTGTGCACCTCTGCGCCATCGACCGCCAGCACGACGTCACCCACGGCAAAACCAGCTGCCACCAAGGGGCTGGCCGGATGGAGTCCGGCGATGATGATCCCGCCGGGACGATCCAGACCCAGCATTTGTGCCAGATCAGCGTCCACCACCTGCCCGGTTGCCCCGGCCCAGGGACGCACGAAACGATCATTGCCCGCCTCGGCCTGTCGCAGGAATGCTGCGATCAGATCAGAGGGGATGGCAAAGCCGATGCCATTTGATCCGCCAGACCGGCTGAGGATACGGGTGTTCACCCCAATAAGGTGGCCCGCCATGTCCACGAGCGCGCCACCGGAGTTACCCGGATTGATTGGTGCGTCGGTCTGAATGAAATAGCCAAGGCCACCACCGTTCGCACCGCCAGACCGTGCAAGGCCGGAAATAATGCCAGAGGACACGGTTTGGCCCACGCCAAACGGGTTGCCAATGGCCAACACGAGTTCACCCACCTCGACGCTGTCGCTGTCGCGCAACGGAAGGTGGGGCAGGTCATCGATGCCCTCGATTTGCAGAATGGCCAAATCACTTGCGGCGTCACCCAACAAAACGCGCGCGCTGTATTCACGCCGGTCGTTCAGCACGATCCGGATGTCCGTGGCTTGGCCGACAACGTGATAGTTGGACACGACGATCCCGTCCGCAGACAGAATTACGCCGGACCCAAGCGAGTTCTGCACCCTTGGCTCGGGTTGCGCAAATCCTTCAAAAAATCGCTGGAAGAACGGGTCATTCATGAACGGCGTACGTTGGCGCGATTGGGTGACAACGCGCGCATAGATGTTCACAACCGCCGGGGCCGTTTCCCGCACAAGCGGCGCAAAACTCAGGGAAATTTCCGCGCGGCTTTCAGGCAGCCGGGTTTGCGCGCTCAGGGTAAGCGGGGCGAGACACACAAGGATAATCAGTAAGCGCAGCATTACCACAGACATATGCAGACCATGCCCATGATTTCAAGCGATAGCGCATTCCGACACATCAGGCCCAAAACCAAAAAACCCCCGCCGAAGCGAGGGTTTCAAGACACAACGTTAGCTGTGTTTATTCTGCGGCGGCGTCCTCGGCTACGACGCGAGCCTTGTCAGCGGCACCTTTGGCGTCGCGGTCACGGTCGACAAATTCGATGATCGCCATGGGTGCCATGTCACCATAGCGGAAGCCCGCTTTGAGGACGCGCACATAGCCACCTTGACGCTCGGCATAACGGGGGCCGAGGATGTCAAAGAGTTTGGCAACGTATTGCTCTTCTTTCAGCTTGGCACCAGCTTGACGGCGGGCGTGCAAGTCGCCGCGTTTGGCCAGCGTGATCAGCTTTTCGATGACCGGGCGCAGTTCTTTGGCCTTGGGCAATGTTGTTTTGATTTGCTCATGTTCGATGAGCGAGCCGGCCATGTTCGAGAACAACGCCTTGCGGTGTTCGTGTGTCCGGTTCAGGCGGCGGTAACCACGTGCGTGACGCATTTTCTAATCTCCAATTATGTGCCCTCTACGGGCTGTTTTACTTTGTCCGGCCTTCGATGCGTGTCTCAGGCTCTCCTTGGGGCGCGGTGCCCAGTCTTGGGTGTAAGGCGGAGTTACCCCCGCCCTACGGCCAGCTTAAAAGTTGTCTTCGAACTTCTTGGCCAGATCTTCGATGTTGTCCGGCGGCCAGTCCTCGACGTCCATGCCAAGGTGCAGACCCATGCCCGACAACACTTCTTTGATCTCGTTCAGCGACTTGCGGCCAAAGTTTGGCGTACGCAGCATTTCTGCTTCGGTCTTTTGGATGAGATCGCCGATGTAAACGATGTTGTCGTTCTTGAGGCAGTTGGCCGAGCGTACGGACAGTTCCAGCTCGTCCACTTTCTTGAGCAGAAGCGGGTTGAACTCGAGGCCGTCGTCGTCGTCTTGACGGTTGGCGGATTCTGGTTCGTCGAAGTTGACGAAGATACCCAGTTGATCCTGCAAGATACGCGCAGCAAAGGCCACGGCGTCATCCGGCGTGATCGAGCCGTCTGTTTCGACTTTCATGGTCAGTTTGTCATAGTCCAGCACCTGGCCCTCACGGGTGGGCTGCACGTCATAGCTGACTTTTCTGACGGGCGAATAGATCGCGTCGATTGGAATAAGGCCGATTGGTGCGTCTTCTGGCTTGTTCTTGTCAGCCGAAACGTAACCTTTGCCCGTATTCACGGTCAGTTCCATGAACACGTCCGCGCCATCGTCGAGGTGACAGATGACCAGATCGCGGTTCAGTATTTCGATGCCTGCACTTTCGGAAATATCACCGGCAGTGACGACGCCCGGACCTTTTGCAGAGATCGAAAGGCGCTTGGGGCCTTCGACTTCCATGCGCAGGGCGACCTGCTTGAGGTTCAGGATCACGTCAGTGACGTCTTCGCGCACACCAGCGATAGAGGAGAACTCGTGCAGCACGTTGTCGATTTGCACGGATGTGATGGCCGCACCTTGCAGGCTGCTCATCATAACACGGCGCACGGCGTTGCCAAGCGTCAGGCCAAAGCCACGCTCCAGCGGTTCGGCAATAACTGTCGCCTGACGCGCAGGCTCGTTGCCCGGCTTCACTTCCAGTTGTTGTGGCTTGATTAACTCAGCCCAATTTTTGTGGATCATACGTCCCTCCATTCTTGCCTGTTCCCCATGTCCTAAGAGAGCAAGCGCCCGAGGTTTCAAAAAAGCGGATTGGGGCCGTGCAAACACACGCGGCCCCAGTAGAAATCATATGTCGCTTAGACGCGGCGACGCTTTGGTGGGCGGCAGCCGTTGTGCGCCATTGGGGTCACGTCACGGATGGATGTGATGTTGAACCCGGCAGCAGCCAGTGCGCGCAGTGCAGATTCCCGACCCGAACCGGGGCCTTGAACTTCGACTTCGAGCGTCTTGACGCCGTGATCCTGAGCTTTTTTACCCGCATCTTCGGCAGCCATCTGAGCTGCGTAAGGTGTGGATTTCCGCGAGCCTTTGAAGCCCATGGTGCCAGCAGACGACCATGCGATGGCGTTGCCTTGCACGTCCGAAATCAGGATCTTGGTGTTGTTGAACGAAGAATTCACATGCGCCACGCCTGCAGCGATGTTTTTGGAGACCTTTTTCTTGGCCACCCGGCGAGTATCTCGTGCCATTGGTGAGTCTCCTTATTTCTTCTTGCCGGCAATGGCCTTTGCGGGGCCTTTGCGGGTGCGAGCGTTGGTGTGAGTGCGCTGACCGCGTACGGGCAGGTTACGACGGTGACGCAGGCCGCGGTAGCAACCAAGGTCCATCAGACGTTTGATGTTCATCTGTGTCTCGCGACGCAGGTCACCTTCGACGGTGTAGTTTTCGTCGATGTACTCGCGCACTTTCAGAACTTCAGCATCGCTGAGCTCGTTCACGCGGCGGCTGGCATCGATACCAACTGCTTCGCAGATTTCTTTTGCGGATGTGTTGCCGATGCCAGTGATGTAAGTCAAAGCAATCGGAACCCGTTTGGCTGTGGGGATGTTGACCCCTGCAATACGTGCCACTTGAGGCATTCCTTTTCGTTGCGGGTCCGTAATTCCGGACCCTTTTTTCACAACATAAGGCCCAAGGATTTTGCCCCCGGGCCTGCCGCTGATCAGGTGATCTGGTCGGACGCGTTCCGACCCTCGATTCTCGCTAGAGATGGCGTGAGATAGGCTTTGACGCACGGGGCGTCAACCCCTGCGCTTAGCTGTCAAGAACTTTCGAAATTTCAGCTTTCACATTCTGGATTTCATCCAGTCCGTCAACCTTGGTCAATTGCCCTTTGGCGTAGTAGTAGCCGATCAAAGGCGAGGTCTTTTTGTAGTATTCCATCAGGCGGGTGCGCAACGACTCTTCGTTGTCATCGGCGCGGCGCGTGAACTGGTTTTCCTTGCCGCAGTTTGAGCATTTACCATCCGCAGGGATCGGTTTGGTAATGTCATTATACACCTCACCACAGCCTGCGCAGGTCGAACGTGCCGTGATGCGCGCCACCAGCGCTTCATCGTCGACTTCCATTTCGATGACGGCATTCAGGCTTTCGCCCTTTTCCGCCAGAAGCGCACCCAACGCATCGGCTTGTGCCAGCGTGCGTGGGAATCCATCAAATATGAACCCGGTCGCCTCAACGGTTTCGAGCTGTTCGCGGATCAGGCCGATCACGATCTCGTCCGTGACCAGCGCACCGCGCGCCATAACGTCGGCCACGATATTGCCCATTTCGGTGCCGCTGTCTTTTGCGGCACGCAACATGTCACCGGTAGAGAGTTGCACCAAGCCGCGTTCTTCAGTGAGAATACGCGCCTGTGTGCCTTTGCCCGCACCTGGCGGGCCAAGCAGAATAATGTTCATCTTTGTCCCCCTCCCGATGGCCTTAGCGGCGCACTGGGCTCCGTTTGCGGCGCCCTTTTGAGCCTTTTCCGCGTAGTTGTGATTTTTCGATCAGACCTTCGTACTGGTGCGCCAAAAGATGGCTTTGCACCTGCTGGATCGTATCCATCGTTACAGACACAACAATCAACACGGACGTACCGCCAAAGTAAAACGGGATGGCGAATTGGCCGCGAAGAATTTCGGGCAGCAGGCAAACCGCCGCGAGATAGGCAGAGCCAAGCACGAGGATGCGATTGACCACATATTCCAGATATTCAGCTGTCTTTTTACCCGGACGAATGCCGGGCACAAAACCGTTCTGGTTTTTAAGGTTGTCGGCCACGTCATCGGGTTTGAAGCTGACGTTGAACGTATAAAAATACGCAAAGAACACGATCATGATCACAAAAAACGCCAGATACAGTGGCTGACCGGGTCCAAAGTTCGCCAATGCCCAGCTCATGATCGGATTTGTCGAGTTACCCGAGAATGTGCTGATCGTGATCGGCAAGAGCAGCAGAGACGACGCAAAGATCGCTGGAATAACGCCTGCTGGGTTCACTTTGACCGGCAGGTTGCTTGATCCGCCGTCATAAACCTTCATGCCGACCTGACGGCGGGGGTACTGGATGTGGATCTTGCGCAATGCGCGCTCCATGAACACCACAAACATAATGGTGGCGATCACCATCACAAGCACCCCGATAATCACCGCAGGGCTGATGGCACCGGACCGACCGGACGCAAAGAACTGTGCAATGGCGGCGGGGACTTCGGCGATGATACCGACGAAGATAATAAGGCTGATACCGTTGCCGATGCCGCGCGCGGTTATCTGTTCACCCAGCCACATCAGGAACATTGTGCCGCCAACCAAGGTGATCAGACACGCAATGCGGAAATACCAGCCCGGTTCAGTGACCAGATCGCCCGATTCCAGCGACACAGCCAGACCGTAGGCCTGTAAGGTTGCCAGCGCCACGGTGCCATAGCGGGTATATTGGTTGATCTTTTTGCGGCCCTGTTCGCCTTCTTTCTTCAACTGTTCCAATTTGGGAACCATCGAGGTCAGAAGCTGCACGATAATGGACGCCGAGATATACGGCATGATGCCAAGGGCAAAGATGCCCATGCGGCCCAATGCACCACCCGTGAACATGGAAACCATGCCCCCGATGCCTTGACCGGCTTGTTCCATAAACTCACGCAGGGCACCGCCATCAATGCCGGGCACTGGGATAAACGTACCAAGGCGGTAGACGATCAGTAGGCCAAGCGTAAACAGGATGCGATTGCGCAGGTCAGTGGCCTTGCCCAGAGCGCTCCAGCTCGTGTTGGCGGCCATGTTCTCGACGGCAGATACCATGCGGGCGATGTCCTTTGAACAAAACGCCGCCCAAGCTGTTTTCCAGCGGGCGGCATTGGGAAAACTTGACGCCTTATGTAAGCCGCATGTACGCGGCTCACAAGGCGTGTTTCAGGCTTACTCGGCGGCCGCCGCTGGGAGGGCAAGGCTTCCGCCTGCTTTTTCCACAGCTTCTACAGCGGATTTCGATGCGCCGGTCACGTGCAGATCAACTTTGCTTGTGATCTCGCCTTTGGCCAGAACGCGAATACCGTCCAGCTTGCGACGCACGAGGCCTGAGGCAATCAACGCGTCCTCGGTGATGGCGGATGCAGCGTCCAATTTGCCCAGATCGATGAATTTCTGGATCAGGCCCAGGTTTACAACGGCGAATGCCTTGCGGTTCGGCTTGTTAAAGCCACGCTTTGGCAGACGTTGGTACAAAGGCATTTGGCCGCCTTCGTAACCGTTGATGGCCACACCCGAACGGGATTTCTGACCTTTGATACCACGGCCACCCATTTTACCGGTGCCAGAGCCTGGGCCACGGCCAACGCGTTTGCGTGGTTTGGTGGCACCGGGATTGTCGCGCAGTTCATTCAGTTTCATGTCGCTTCTCCTAAGCCGGAAACACCCCCGAAGCGGAATGGGTGAACGCGGCGTTTCTTGGTTTTGATTCTCGTGCACCCTAAGGTCCACTGGGGGCGTATAGACGCGCTGAATTTTCCATTCAAGCCCCACGATTCAGCACGCGCAAAGCCGGTGCTAAAATTCTGTGCGCCTTTGGCCGTTTGGCTCCCAAAAATACACGTCAGGGTAAGGAATTCCAGACTCTGATAATGGAGGCGTTTACGCCTACATAGGTGGTGTACTGCATAGGCATTGGCCCTAATTTTAAGCCAGGCATCATAAGACTTTACATCATTTTTGCCCCCGCTGTTGCGGTTTTTGGGAGCTGTGCCTTGCTTGAAGCCATTTTTCAGGAAGATACCTTGTGGCGCGTGATCGGCACGGAGGTTATTTTGAAGTCCGCGCAGGACGATGGAGTTGTGCGCACGCTCGGCATCGCCTCTGCGCAGTTGGCCACTTATGCATTTGTGCCCTATGTCCGCGACGTACTTGCGCGTCGGACTGAGCCGCAAAACGCCTGTTGGTTGATCTGGTCCGTGCTGAGCAGCATCGCGCTCGCGTAACAGATCGCAGAAGGCGGAACAGATTCGGTCTGGTTTTCTGCCATTCAAGTTGTGGGAACGCTGACTGTATTCCTGATTTCATTGCGTCATGGCGGTGGGCCGATGATGCGGGCCGGTGACGGCCTTGTGCTTTGGGCGGCGTCGCTTGGGTTGGTTCTGTGGGCGTGGACGGACAATTCTGCATACGCTTTGATCATCAGCATTGCGATTTCAATGCTGGGCGGCTGGGTGACCATCAAGAAAGCCTATTACTATCCGGGCTCCGAAACCATGAGCACATGGGTGATGTCCAGTATGGCGGCGGCCTTGGCGATGCTGGCGATCGGATCGGTTGACTTGGTGCTGATGGCCTACCCGCTCTATCTGTTCACGCTTTATGTATCGATCGTGGTGGCGATCACGTTGGGGCGGGTAGGGGCCGCACGCGCACCGCTGCGGGCGCTGTAATCCGGGCACAGGTCTAGGGGGGATGTCGACGGATGGGTTCACCCACTTCATATCGCTTGTCCTAAGCCGGAAGCACCCCCGAAGCGGAATGGGTGAACGCGGCATTTCTTGGTTTTGAATCTGCGGAGCACAAAGCTCTGCCGGGGGCGTATAGACGTGGCACTCCACTGGATCAAGAGGGGATAGCAGACGCGCTCAAATCCACCGGTCGGGTCGCATATTGAATGACAGAGCAGCGAAACATCGGCCAAAGGAAATTGATTGGGCGTAAAACTGTTGCACCAGCACCGGAGAACATCCTACGCTTGGGCCATGTGTTTTTTTCGAAGGTTCAGAATCTTATGAAGAATTATATTGCAGCGATGCTGGGCGGCCTTTTTCTTTCGGCCTGCGGTATTGCGGAAGAAGTATTTGACAAAGCCGACGGCACGAGAAGCCTCGTCCTTATGCTGGCCAATAATGGTGTCTCTTCTGTTGAGGGTGTTTATCTCCTTGAAAAGGGCAAAACAGAGTGGAGTCACAACAAGTTGACCTCGGGACGCGCAGTGCGCCCGGGAACCGTCAGAAAGTTCTTTGTCAACGATGGGAATGGGCCCTGCGTTTACAGCCTTCGGGTATTTTTCGCTGACGACACGGCGACGAATGCCAAAACCTACGATCTCTGCGAGATCCAGCGAGACAACTCAATCGTTCGCGGTTACGCCTACGTCAATGCTATACCTCCTCGGCCTCCTCAATGATGCAGGCACTGGATTTCCCGACCTGAACGGGGCAGCAACAACCCAGTTGCAAAAAGAACGAACACCTCGGGATCACGCGCAAGGTGATTTCAAAACACAGACGGGTTATCAATCTGCCGGCTCCACGCGCAGGGCAAGATGCGCTGTGCCATGCACCAAGCATCAATCTACCGCGGGGTTGACCCACCTGCTTTTTGCAAAAGGCTGCGTCACCGCACGCTCGAGCATCTCCAGCCGGTCCTGTCCATAAAAGACCTCACCATCCAGAACGTATGTGGGGGAGCCCATGACGTGAGCCGCCAAGGCTTCCTTGGCATTTTCGGCATAACTTGTGGCGATGTCTTCTGACTGGGCGCGCGCCAACAGGACGTCGGCATCATGCCCCAGGTGCCCTGCGAGAGTATGCAGGGTTGTGGCATCCGACAGGTCCGCATCGTCGCGCCAGTGCGCCTGCAGCACCGCGTGGGCCATGGCATCAACCTGCGGACCACACTCGTCCAGAGCCATGATCATGCCGCTCGCCAGCGCATAATCAGCATCGTGATGTGTCGGGCGAAATGACACCACAGGCACATCGCGCAGTTCGGCCCAGCGTTCGATTTCACGCCCGAAAAAGTAATCCACATGGGCCTGCGTGCGGGCGCGAAACGGCAAACTGCCCTGCGCCTCGACGACGGGGGACAAGGGGATGGGGCGATGCACCAGAGTCAGACCATGGCGGGCACACAAATCCATCACATGCGCCGACCCCAGATAGGCAAAGGCAGAGTGGGCGGAATAATAGTAGATCAGGTCTGTCATACCGGCAGGTTACGGCTTGAAGCCCTGCCCCGCAAAAGAAAACGCCCCGCGATCACTCGCGAGGCGTTCTAAGCAATGCGTAGGGTGGGCAAGCTGCCCACCGAACGTCAGCCTTTTTCTTCGACGATCTCGACCATGTGCGAGATCGAGTTCACCATACCGCGCACGGAAGGTGTGTCTTCCAGCTCGCGGGTCTTGTGCATCTTGTTCAAGCCCAGACCGATCAGTGTCGCGCGCTGTTTTGCGGGACGGCGGATGGGGGAGCCGATTTGTTTAACGACAATCGTTTTTGCCATGGGTCTCAGGCCTCCTCAGTTGCCGCTTCGGCGGCGGGCGCTTCATCACGCTTGGGCAGGATGTCGGCGACTTTCTTGCCACGACGTTGTGCCACACCACGAGGCGACTGCTCTTTCTTGAGGCCGTCCATGGTTGCGCGGATCATGTTGTAAGGGTTTTGCGAGCCGATGGACTTGGACACAACGTCCTTGATGCCCAGCATTTCAAAAACAGCACGCATTGGACCACCAGCGATGATACCGGTACCTTCTGGTGCTGTCCGCATCACGACTTTGCCGGCACCGTGGCGACCTTCCATGTCGTGGTGCAATGTGCGGCCTTCGCGCAGTTGCACGCGGATCATTTGGCGCTTGGCTTGCTCGGTGGCTTTGCGAATGGCCTCGGGGACCTCTTTCGCTTTACCTTTGCCGAAACCAACGCGGCCTTTTTGGTCACCTACGACAACAAGTGCCGCGAAACCAAAGCGCTTACCACCTTTAACGGTTTTGGACACACGGTTGATCGCGACCAAGCGGTCGGAAAATTCTGGGTTTTCATCCCGGTCGCGACGTGGGCCGCGGCGGTTATTGTCACGTTCTGCCATGAGAACATCCTTGTTTTAGGTGGCTTTCGCCGTTTGTTGCAATCGCGGTGAGCATGAGCCCCCGGATCATCGAGACGGAGCGTGCCGTCTTCGCATTCTTTTAACGTTTGCCGGGCTAAAGCCCGGCCTACGCCATCGTACAGGCAGGCCAGGCGTCAGCCCGGCACGCCTTTATATCTTCAAGCCACCTTCACGGGCGGCGTCGGCGATTGCCTTGACCTTACCGTGAAAGAGAAAGCCGCCGCGGTCGAAATAAGCTTCGCTTACGCCAGCTTTTTTCGCACGTTCCGCAATCGCCACACCCACCTTTGTGGCTGCTTCGACGTTGTTCTTGCCAACGACGCCCAGATCCTTTTCGAGGGTCGAGGCCGCCGCCAAAGTGACGCCGTTTACATCGTCGATCAGCTGAACGCTGATGTTCTTGTTGCTGCGGTGCACGCTCAGGCGGGGACGCCCAGCGTTGACGCGGCGAAGTTTGTTCCGGACGCGCATACGGCGCTTGAGGAACAGCTGTCGTTTTGTATTTGCCATGTTCCTGATCCTTACTTCTTCTTGCCTTCCTTACGGAAGATAAATTCGCCCTTATAGCGGATGCCTTTGCCCTTATAGGGCTCAGGCTTGCGCCACTCGCGGATGTTTGCAGCCACTTGGCCGACCAATTGCTCGTCGATACCTTCGACGATGATTTCGGTCTGCTTGGGGGCCGTTACAGTCACACCGGCGGGCGGCGTGTAATCGACATCGTGGGACAAGCCGAGGTTCAGACGAAGCGTGTTACCCTGCATGTTGGCACGATAACCAACACCCTGGATTTCCAGCTCTTTTTTGAAGCCTGTGCTGACACCTGTCACCAAGTTCGCAACCATCGTGCGGGACATGCCCCACTGCTGGCGCGCGCGCTTGGATTTGCCACGTGGTGTGACGGTGACGACGTTGTCTTCGACAGTTAAGGTCACATCATCCGTCGCCTTGAACGAACGTGTGCCTTTTGGGCCTTTGACTTCGATCATCTGACCAGAGACGGATGCGGAAACACCCTCGGGCAGATCGACCGGTTTCTTACCAATACGAGACATCTGCTTCTCCTTAGAAGATCGTGCAGAGCACTTCGCCGCCAACATTGGCTGCGCGTGCATTTGCATCCGACATCACACCTTTAGAGGTGGAGACAATCGACACACCCAGGCCCTGACGGACCGACGGGATGTCACTGACGCCCATGTAAACGCGACGACCGGGCTTAGACACCCGCTTCAGTTCGCGAATAACAGGTTCGCCTTCGTAGTATTTCAGGCTGATCTCGATAGCCGGGTGGCCATCTTCACCTTTGGTTTCTTCGAAACCACGGATGTAACCTTCGTCCGCCAGCACTTCGAGTACGCGAACACGCAGTTTCGACGCAGGCGTCAGAACTACGGATTTGCCGCGCATTTGGCTGTTGCGGATGCGGGTGAGCATATCTGCGATAGGATCGGTCATACTATTCTCTCCCTTACCAGCTTGACTTGACCATGCCGGGGATCTGGCCGGCAGAGCCGAGTTCCCGCAGCGCGATCCGGCTGATTTTCAGCTTGCGATAATACGCATGCGGACGGCCGGTCAGTTGACAACGATTGTGAAGACGCACGGCAGAGCTGTTGCGTGGCAGTTTTGCCAGCTTGAGCGATGCGCGGAAACGATCTTCCATCGGTTTGGTTTCGTCGCTGATGATTGCTTTGAGATCAGCACGCTTTGCGGCGTACTTCTTCACCAGCTTTTCGCGCTTCACTTCGCGCGCGATCATGGATTTTTTAGCCATATCTAGTCTCTCCTGCGCTTACGAGTTGAAGGGCATGTTGAAATGCTTCAGCAAGGCTTTTGCTTCGGCATCGGTGTGGGCTGTGGTCGCGATCACAATGTCCATACCCCAGTTTTCGTCGACTTTATCAAAGTCGATTTCTGGGAAAACGATGTGCTCTTTGAGGCCCATGGCGTAGTTGCCACGACCATCAAAGGATTTGCCTGGCACGCCACGGAAGTCGCGGACGCGGGGCATTGCAACAGTGATCAGACGGTCAAGGAATTCGTACATCCGGTCGCCGCGCAGCGTCACCTTGGCACCCAACGGCATGTCTTCGCGAACGCGGAAACCAGCGATGGATTTCTTGGCAATCGTTGTCAGGGCCTTCTGGCCAGCAATTGCTGTCAGATCTTCCTGCGCCGATTTGGCTTTTTTGCTGTCACGGACGGCTTCGGCACCGCAGCCAATGTTCAGAACAATTTTGTCCAAACGTGGGATCTGCATGTCGTTCTTGTAGCCGAACTCTTCTTTCATCGCAGCCTTGATCGTGTCTTTGAACTCGGCCTTGAGGCGGGGGGTGTAGTTTGCAGTGTCGAGCATCAGATCACGTCCCCTGTTGTCTTGGCAAAACGGACTTTCTTTTCGCCGTCCATTTTGAAACCAACGCGTGTTGCTTTGCCATTGGCATCCAGCAGCGCGATGTTGGAAAGATCGACGGGCATCGCTTTGGGGATGCGACCGCCTTGGCTATCTTGGGTTTGGCGCGTGGCGCGGATGGCGATGTTGATGCCATCAATCACGGCTTTGTTCGACTTTGGGTCAATCGAAGAAATCGTTCCCTCTTTGCCCTTGTCCTTGCCGGCCAGCATGACGACCTTGTCGCCTTTTTTAAGTTTCGCAGCCATCAGAGCACCTCCGGAGCAAGCGAGATAATCTTCATGAAGTTCTTGGCGCGCAGTTCGCGAACAACTGGTCCAAAGATACGTGTACCTACGGGCTCGTTGTTGTTGTTCAGGATAACAGCGGCGTTGCGATCGAAACGGATGGCTGTGCCATCATCACGACGAACTTCTTTGGCGGTGCGTACGACGACGGCCTTACGGACGTCCCCTTTTTTAACGCGGCCGCGTGGGATGGCTTCCTTGACCGACACGACAATGATGTCGCCGACGGATGCGTACTTACGCTTGGAACCACCCAGGACCTTGATGCACTGAACACGGCGCGCGCCGCTGTTGTCAGCAACATCCAGGTTGGTTTGCATCTGGATCATTTGGTTTCTCCCGACCTTTGGGGGGCGATGCGTGCCTGATCCCCAGGGTTTCGATTAATGCAGTTTGGTGTGAGGGCTTACGCCTCCAACACCTCCCAGCGTTTTGTCTTCGAGCGTGGTGCACATTCGATGATGCGAACGGAGTCACCAACCTTGAAGGCATTCTGTTCATCGTGCGCCCGGTATTTTTTGGACTTACGAATGGTTTTCTTAAGAACCGGGTGCGTAAAGCGGCGCTCTACGGACACGGTGATCGTTTGGGCGTTGGCATCGGATGTCACGGTGCCGGTTAAAATACGCTTAGGCATCTATGCTCTCCTTATTCCGCTGCCGCTTGGGCTTTTTCATTGAGGATCGTCTTGACGCGTGCCGCATCACGACGGACCGAGCGCAGACGCGCAGGGTTCTCAATCGAACCTGTGGCCTGCTGGAAACGCAGGTTGAAGGCTTCTTTTTTCAGGTTTGCGAGTTCATCGCGAAGCTGGTCGGGGGACTTATCCCGAAGTTCTTGGGCGTTCATGCGCCAGTTCCTTTCAACATCACGAGAGGGCCCTAGGCGCGGCGCGCAGGGTCACCCTGATTCCCGTGGAGTGGGTGGTGAAGTGCGCCGTATAGGTTGGGTATGGAGCCGTGGCAACCCTTAATGACGCAGCCCCTGTACCGCAGGGCGCAATCGCTGGACGCATTGGATGCACTGGCGTAGATCAGATCATAGGTTTTTGTAAAGGATGACCGCATGTCTTTGCATCCACAACGACAGGTACTGATCAAATTCACGCTGCTGCTTGGCTTGGTGATCTGTTACTTTGCCTATCTCAACTACCAATACGATCTGGCGACCAGCGGCATTGTCGCGGGGCTGACCTGGAGCTTTTTCGTCTTGTGTACGCCTGTGGCCGACGCGGGCTTTTTATTGGATTTTCCGCTGCGGCTTCTCTTTGGCATCCGCATGGTGGTCTCCGAAATCATGGTGTGGACCGTTGCACTGGCAATCAACGGGTTCGCACTGATGATCTGGCCACAGGCATATGACACGACAGTGCTGACCCGCGCCTTTTTCATAATCCTGACCAACCCGGTGCCCTATTGGGCTGTCATCGCACTGTCGGGGATCGGCACGTTCCTGTCGATCCGCTTTGCTGACGAGTTGATGGACGTGCTGCGCCACCGCGACCGAGACTATTTCCACTCACACCATTTCAAACATGAACTGGTGCTGTTTGCCTTTTTTGTGGTGTCGCTGATTGCCTATTATAACCTGATGGCGTCCATTGATCTCATCATTGGCTGACCCGCCTTTCAAGGCGTTGAAACATTATCGCCTTTCCTGTGTCCCTCAGATATTAACGCGCCATGTCAGATATCACTTCCCTCTTCGCGACCCGCCTTTATCGCGCTCAGCTGTCAGAGCTGGGTAAACCCATTGATCCATCGGAGTTGCAGGCAAACTGCTATGCCATCGCCGAAGATGACGAAGCGGGCCATGACTGGTGCGAGGAGCAGGGGTATCCCGGCTACACCTCTTATGCATCGCTGAACGATCTGCCGTGGCGGTTCCCGATCTTCAAGGATCTGGTCAAAGCATTAGACAAGCATGTTGCGGCCTTTGCCAAGGATCTCGCCTTTGATCTTGGCGACAAGAAACTGGTCCTCGATTCGATTTGGATCAACATCCTGCCTGAGGGTGGTACTCATACGGGCCACATCCACCCACATTCCGTCATTTCTGGCACCACTTATGTGGCGATGCCCGAAGGCACGTCCGCATTAAAACTCGAAGACCCCCGCCTGCCCATGATGATGGCATCGCCAGGTCGCACGGACGACGCGCCCGAGGACCTGCGCCAGTTTCACTATGTCAAACCCATCGTGAGCGATGTGCTGCTGTGGGAAAGCTGGCTGCGCCATGAGGTGCCGATGAATATGGCAGAGGATGAGCGCGTGTCCGTCTCGTTCAACTATGGTTGGGAGTAAGGCAATGAACGATCTGTCCAACACACCGCTTGATGCGCTTTCGGTGGAAACGGGCACACGCCCCAGCGCGCCCGTACTGCGCAACGTCACGGCCGCGCAGCGCGCAAAGGGCCGCCATCTGGCAGCAATCCATGCGCATTATTTGCAGGACATGGCGCGGCTGCGCGCAGTCATCGACCGTATCGAGGCCGGGGATGCACCCCCCGCACATCTCGCCCAGATCGTGCTGGCGTCCGACATGCATCAGAACTTTGCTGCTTTTGGCAACTTGTGCGGACAAGGGTGTCAGATGCTGACGATGCACCACAACATCGAAGAGCATCACATGTTCCCCGAAATCGCGGGCAAAGCCCCGCCCTTTGCCGCGCTGATCGCGCGACTGCGCGAGGAACACAAAGTGGTGCATGAATTGCTGAACCGGCTCGAGGCCTGCGCCGAACGGTTGACGCAGTCACCGGATGAGGATGGGTTTGCCGAAACCCGCGCCACGTTTGCCGCCCTGCACCGCGCGATCCAAAGTCACTTCGGATATGAAGAACGCGAGCTGGAAGCCGCTATTGGCGTTTATGTCGAGCGGATCTGAGGCGCAGTTACTTTAGTTTTTCGTTCGCCTTGATTGCGGCTTTTTCCTCTTTGGTCAGCTTGTTGCCCCACTGGTTGTTGGACAGGCCAAGACCATCTGGCATCGGCTTGGTCTTGCCCTTTTTGACCTCGCCACCTTTGGCAAGGAACTCCTTGATCAGGTCTTCGTCGGTGGTGGGCTTGGGGACTTGTTTCATGTGCGGCCGCCTTTGGGTTGGATTGATCAGCTTTGGCCCAGCTTAGTGATCCAGAGGGCGAAGGCCACAGTTAAGCCTGTGGCAAGGTGACTTTCCGGCACAGCTGGTCGGCAGTCGCGGCAAATACAATGCGGAACCGCGCAACAACGAAAAGCCCCCCACGCTCTCACGCCGGGGGCTTTAATTCTATCGGTAGGGCGGGCTTAAGCCCGCCTTACTCTTTCAATCTCCACCGTGTGCCGCTGTCGTGCATTTGCTTCGCAAATACCCTGCCGCCCACTCAGAGAGGATTTACCAGTCCTCGCGAACCACGACCCGTGTCTTGATCGGCAACTTCATCGCGGCAAGGCGCAGGGCCTCACGTGCGATGTCGTCATTCACGCCGTCAATCTCGAACATCACGCGGCCGGGTTTGACTTTGGCCGCCCAACGGTCGACCGAGCCTTTACCTTTACCCATCCGCACTTCGATCGGCTTTGCCGAAATCGGCACATCCGGAAAGATACGGATCCAGACGCGGCCCTGACGCTTCATGTGACGCGTCATGGCACGACGTGCGGCTTCGATCTGACGAGCGGTGATCCGCTCGGGTTCTATCGCTTTGAGGCCGTAAGTGCCAAAGTTCAGGTCAGACCCACCCTTTGCAAGACCCTTGATAGAGCCTTTGAACTGCTTACGGAATTTCGTGCGCTTTGGTTGAAGCATCGTATCGCCCCCCTATCAGCGACGACCGCCGGCACCGCGAGGTGCTGGGCCGTCTTGGAGTTCTTGTGCCTTACGGTCACGTGCCTGCGGGTCGTGCTCCATGATTTCACCTTTAAAGATCCAAGTTTTGATCCCAATGATACCATAGGCTGTCGCTGCTTCGACGTGGGCGTAATCGATGTCGGCGCGCAGGGTATGCAGGGGCACACGGCCCTCACGGTACCATTCGGTCCGCGCGATTTCGGCACCACCAAGGCGGCCCGCGACGTTCACACGGATGCCAAGGGCACCCATACGCATTGCGTTTTGCACGGCTCGTTTCATGGCGCGACGGAAAGATACCCGGCGTTCCAGTTGCTGTGCGATGGATTCACCAACCAGTGCAGCATCCAGTTCCGGCTTGCGAACCTCAACGATGTTGAGGTGCAATTCGGAGGCTGTCAGGTTCGCCAGCTTCTTGCGCAGACCTTCGATGTCTGCGCCTTTCTTGCCGATGATGACGCCAGGACGGGCTGTGTGGATCGTGACGCGGCACTTTTTGTGCGGACGTTCGATGATCACACGGGCGATACCCGCCTGCTTGCACTCTTCCTTGATGAAATCACGGATTTTCAGGTCTTCCAGCAGAAGGTTCCCGTAGTCCTTGGTGTCGGCATACCAGCGGCTGTCCCACGTACGGTTCACCTGCAGGCGCATGCCAATTGGATTGACTTTGTTTCCCATCAGGCTTGCTCCCCTGAAACTTCTTCAACTTGACGCACTTTGATCGTGATTTCCGCGAACGGCTTCATGATCTTGCCGAAACGGCCGCGCGCCCGAGGACGCCCGCGTTTCATGGTCAGGTTCTTACCAACCCAGGCTTCGGCAACGATCAGCTCGTCAACGTCCAGGTTGTGGTTGTTTTCAGCGTTGGCGATTGCCGACTGCAGGCACTTCTTGACGTCCTGCGCGATCCGCTTTTTGGAGAACGTCAGGTCCGTGAGGGCCTTGTCCACCTTTTTGCCGCGGATCATCTGAGCCACAAGGTTCAGCTTTTGTGGAGACGTGCGCAGCATCCGGGTCTTAGCCATCGCTTCGTTGTCCGCCACGCGGCGTGGATTCTTATCCTTGCTCATTTGCGTTTCGCCTTCTTGTCAGCGGCGTGACCATAATAGGTCCGCGTGGGCGAATATTCACCGAACTTCTGGCCGATCATCTCTTCGGACACGTTCACGGGAATATGCTTTTGGCCGTTATACACACCAAACGTCAGACCCACGAATTGGGGCAGGATCGTCGAGCGGCGCGACCAGATCTTGATTACTTCATTGCGACCCGACTCACGGGAAGCTTCGGCCTTTTTCAACACATAAGAGTCGACAAAGGGGCCTTTCCAAACAGAACGAGACATCTATCAGCGCCCTTTCTTCTTGGCGTGACGCGAGCGGATGATCAGCTTTTGCGACGCTTTGTTCTTGTTGCGGGTACGAGCACCCTTGGTCGGTTTGCCCCATGGCGACACAGGGTGACGACCACCTGACGTGCGACCTTCACCACCACCATGCGGGTGGTCGATGGGGTTCATGACGACACCACGCACAGACGGGCGGATGCCCTTGTGACGCATGCGGCCCGCTTTACCGTAGTTCTGGTTGGAGTTGTCGGGGTTGGACACGGCACCAACGGTGGCCATGCATTCCTGACGGACCAGACGCAGTTCGCCCGAAGACAGACGGATCTGAGCGTAGCCACCATCACGGCCCACGAACTGGGCATATGTGCCAGCGGCACGCGCGATCTGACCACCCTTGCCGGGCTTCAGTTCGATGTTGTGGATGATCGTACCGATCGGCATGCCAGAGAATGGCATCGCGTTACCGGGTTTGATGTCGGCCTTGGCAGCCGAGATGACCTGATCCCCAATCGCCAGACGCTGCGGCGCAAGGATATACGCCTGCTCGCCGTCGGCATATTTGATGAGCGCGATAAACGCGGTCCGGTTGGGGTCATATTCGATGCGTTCGACGGTTGCCGCCACATCCATTTTGTTCCGACGAAAATCGACGATACGATAGAGACGCTTTGCCCCGCCGCCTGTTCGGCGCATCGTGATCCGTCCGGTGTTGTTCCGTCCGCCAGACTTGGTCAAACCCTGTGTAAGGGATTTGACCGGGCGGCCTTTCCAAAGCTCCGAACGGTCGATCAGTACCAGCCCACGCTGGCCCGGCGTCGTCGGCTTATACGACTTGAGTGCCATGATTGCTGTCTTCCGTTTTGCTATATGTGCCGAGTTGCCCCGGCCTGGTTATAGGCCCCCGTAGGTGCCCGACTTGATGTTCTAACGAACAAAGACAAAGCCCCGGACGAATCCGGGGCGTTGCCGATGGCTGCGTGTATAAAGGAGAGCGGTTGGGGTCAAGGGCGCAGGGTGGAGAATATGCCCAGCGGATTGGGCAAGCGCGGACAAAAACCAATCGGCGCACCTGATTACCGTAGGCGCAATGGCCACTCGATATAGCCCCGGCGCATTGGCCACGGTACTGGTCCAGTTCGACCGCTGAAGCAAGACCCGCGCAAACGCGATGCTCTCAACCTTTTTTGCGCAGCAAGGGGCAAGCGCCCACCAGAGCTGCGTAATCGAAGTCTATCGCGCGCGCATCGAAATCAAACGTCGCATCCAGTTCTTCCAATTCAAGAGGCATCGTGCTGAGATCGGCATGGGTGGAGTGGCGGACCTTACCAACAGAAAGAAAATAGTCGTAAAACTTGAATTCTCGGCCCTTTGGACTGTCCGAATACAACCACGCACTGGGTATGTCATAAGCATCGGCAATCACCAGCCCGTGCAAGGACGACGTGATGATGCGTTTGCATGCAAGCATGTCATCCAGCACCGATTCCACGTCATCTGTACCCAGATCGATTAACCGCACGCCATCACCGACAGGGCGTTTTAGCCAGTCTTTATCAGACCACCGCAAAACGAGGCCAATCTCGTGCGTTTTCTCGACCTTCGTTTTGTGAAAAAACGGGGTTAAAAGTGCGGGGTCGCCGTAGATGCGGGGGCATTTCCCGCCCCTGTCCAACACCCGCGATCGCGTCAGCGGGCCGCGCACCGCATGGTAGGTCGCCCGATTATTGATCTGACGCGGTGGCTCAGGCCCAAAGGACCCGGGACCCCAAACGGTTGTCTGGTTTCGAACTCGGTTCAAGATCGAACCAACTGCGATATATGTTGGGATCTCGCCCGCGTTCTGTAGGGTCTCTTTGCCGGTGATCTGTTGGAACAGCCATGGCGAAAGTGCGTCACCGAAGTTCGCCGTAACGGGCCAATGGGTCAGGGGAACCTTGCCATCGACCAGCAACAGCTTTTCATGATCCACTTCATAGCCGTCAAATGGGCTTCCGCGTTTCGCATGTCCATTAACCTCAATCCTTCCATGCCCCACGACTTGGAACCTATCGAAGCCTTCAGCCTTGTGAAACAACATATTGATGCCTCCGCGAACAGGATCATCAACGTCGTGAATACAGGTTGTTTCTTGGAAATCCGTCACCCCGATCACGCAAGCGACACGGTACCCCACCCAAGCCACAGCCTGAACACGCTGCAGTTCCGCGTTTTGAAACCAGATCTGGGTGATGCCTCTTCTGCAAGCATCTCTGGTGCTGGCTGATTGAGAAATTGAAAGCATTCGACGTGGCCATCTTCGAACAGAGATTTGATGGAAGCGTCAATCTGATTTTCAAAAAAGGTCCTATCTTTCAATCTCCGCCAACAGAGGACCCGAAAGCATTTCAAACAAAGAGCCTTTTTTTTGGACATACCTATCTATCGATAGGTCTCTAAATGGCCACACACAAAAAACCCCGGCCACTTTCGCAGCCGGGGTTCTCCGAATTTCCGTAGACCGGGCTTCAGCCCGGAAAACCAATCAAAGACCGGTTGTCACGTCAATCGTGTTGCCTTCTTCAAGCGTCACATACGCCTTTTTGACGTCCTTGCGCTTGCCCAACGCACCACGGAAGCGCTTTACTTTGCCCTTGGTGATGGTCGTGTTCACGGCTTTGACCTTTACACCAAACAGCGCTTCTACAGCCTGTTTGATCATTGGTTTGTTGCTGTCCATCGCCACTTCAAAAACGATCGCGCCATTTTCGGACGCCATTGTCGCTTTTTCCGTGATGATCGGCTTGCGGATCACGTCGTAATGTTCTGCCTTGGCACTCATTTCAGTCGAGCCTCCAGTGCTTCGATACCCGCCTTCGTGATCACCAAAGTGTCGCGCTTGAGGATATCGTATACGTTTGCGCCCATCGACGGCAGGATATCCAGACCTTCGATGTTGCGGGACGCGGCGAGGAAGTCTTCGTTGACCGAAGCACCGTCGATAATCAACGCGCGTTTCCAGCCCAGGTTTTTCACCTGTTTGGCCAGAGCAGCGGTTTTACCCGACGTTGCCGCATCTTCGATAATCACCAGCTCACCAGCTGCCATTTTGGCAGACAGCGCGTGGCGCAAACCGAGTTTGCGAAACTTCTTGGTCAAGTCGTGGCCGTGGCTACGAACAACGGGGCCTTTGTAGATACCACCACCGCGAAAGATCGGAGCAGAGCGTGCGCCGTGGCGTGCGCCGCCGGTGCCTTTCTGACGGTAGATCTTCTTGGTCGAGTATTTGACTTCGGACCGTGTCTTGACTTTGTGCGTACCGGCTTGTGCGTTGTTACGCTGCCAGCGAACGACGCGGTGCAGGATGTCGGCGCGGGGCTCGAGACCAAACAGGGCCTCGTCCAAGTCTACCGATCCGGCGCTGCCGCCGTCCAATTTGATGACGTCGAGTTTCATTCTTCGCCTTCCTTCTGCTCGGGCGCATCAGCTTCTGCAGCTGTAGCAGCGCGGGCGGATTTCAGTGACGCAGGCAGAACCGCGTTGTCGGGGAACGGCTTCTTGACCGCATCCTTAACAGTGACCCAGCCACCTTTGGATCCGGGCACAGCGCCCTTGATCATGATCAGACCACGGTCGATGTCGGTGCGTACCACTTGCAGGTTTTGCGTTGTGACACGTGCCGCGCCCATGTGGCCCGCCATTTTCTTGCCTTTGAACACCTTACCGGGGTCCTGACACTGGCCTGTCGAACCGTGCGAACGGTGGGATACCGACACACCGTGCGACGCACGAAGACCGCCAAAGTTGTGGCGTTTCATGGCACCGGCAAAACCTTTACCGATCGAAGTGCCTGTAACGTCGACGAATTGACCGTCAAAGTAGTGATCAGCAACGATTTCTTCACCGACATTAATCATGTTGTCTTCGGTGACGCGGAACTCGACCAGCTTACGCTTGGGCTCAACCTTTTGTGCGGCGAAGTGGCCGCGCATGGCTTTGCTCACGCGCTTCACTTTGGGCGTACCAGCACCCAGAGTTACAGCGGTATAACCGTCTTTGTCAGAAGTCCGTTGGCCAACAACCTGCAAGCCGTCCAACTGAAGAACGGTAACAGGGATCTGCTTGCCGTCGTCCAGGAACAGCCGGGTCATGCCGACTTTCTTTGCGAGAATTCCAGAGCGCATGTTCATACCCTCCTTACGATTGCAGCTTGATCTCGACGTCCACACCAGCGGCGAGGTCGAGCTTCATCAGCGCGTCAACGGTCTGGGGGGTCGGATCAACGATGTCGAGCAGACGCTTGTGCGTACGGATCTCGAACTGGTCACGGGATTTCTTGTCAACGTGAGGACCACGTAGAACGGTGAATTTTTCGATCTTGTTCGGCAGCGGAATTGGGCCACGAACGGATGCGCCGGTACGCTTGGCAGTGTTGACGATCTCTTGTGTGGACGCATCCAGCACACGGTAGTCAAACGCCTTCAACCGGATGCGGATATTTTGGCTTTGTGCCATGTATATATCATCCCTAAGTCAGGGCTTTAGCGGATTGGAGGAGGAGCGCTCATCGCCCCGCCTCTTCGCGCCATCGTGCAAGTCAAACGGGGCACGCTATGTGCGCACCCCGTGAGATGTGCCGCGTATAGGGGGAGTCGTATCGTGTGGCAAGGGGGTTGCACCTACATTCTGCGGATTGTTTTGCACCTCAGGTGGCCAGAATTTAACCGGGCGTTATTCGCACCTATTGCCCTACAGCTAATCCTACTCTCTCAACTCTTGAATGCACTCTAACGCACGGCAGCACGCTCGGGTTTCAGCCGCCAAATCAGGGGCACAATCGCAACGATCAGCACAGCGGCAAGCAAGAAAGGTGCGCCCGGCAAGTATATACCATCGGAATTCACAAAACCTTCGAATACTCCGGTCAGGACAAGCGGGGCTGCAACAGCAGCAACCGACGTGAGCGAGGCAATCACGCCCTGAACCAGCCCTTGCTGGTCTTCGCCAACCCGGTTAGCCGCGAATGCGGTCAAAAGAGGCGGCGCCATGTCGGACAGCGCGGCAATCGGCAGAATGATCGCAACCGCCCATATGGACCCCGCAAGCCCGAAACCGACCAGCCCGATGATCGCCGCCGCCATCCCGATCAGCAAGGTGCGGTAGTCCCCGAACCGCTGGGTCAAGCGCGCCAAAAGGCCCGCCTGAACGACGGCAATCAAGATGCCGTAGGCCGACAAGCTCAACCCGATTGCGAACCCGTCCCAGCCAAAAACTTCGCGCCCCCAAAAGGCCCAAAGTGTCACGTAAACCATGTTCGCGAATTCGAACACAAAGATGCAGATGATTGGAACAGCCAAACCCGATATCATCAAAGCACGGGCAATGCTGCCAAAAGGGTTCAAATCCCGCTTGCCAAAGGGTCTGCGATTTTTGTCATCCAGCGATTCCGGCAAGATGAAGATACCAAAGAGAACGTTGATAGCTGACAAGCCTGCCGCAATCCAGAAGGGTGCAGTAATGTGCCAGCCTGACGCGATCCCGCCAAGCGCGGGGCCAAGGACAAACCCGATGCCAAACGCAGCACCGATCATCCCAAATGCTGCCCCTCGCTCTTTCGGCTTGGCAATGTCAGAAATGTAGGCGGTCGCGGTGATATAGGTCGCGCCAGCGACGCCCGCGATGATCCTGCCTATCAGCAATACCCAATACGTGTCGGCCATCGCCATGATGACATAGTCAACTGTCAACGTCGCAAGCGCGGCGATCAACACCGGCCGGCGTCCGAATGCGTCAGAAAGGCTGCCGATGATCGGGCCGAACAGGAACATTGCCGCCGCATAGGCCGACATCATAATCCCACCCCACAATGCACCCTCTGCGGTACTGCCAGCACCGACGCGGTCCATGAGGTCGGGCATGATCGGAAAAACTATACCAACGCCAACAGCGTCAATCATCAGCGTTGCGAGGATAAAGAGGAAGGGGCCAGTAAGTTTCATCGGCGCACCTGACACCCGAAAGGCAGGGGCGACAAGGGGCAAGTGATGATGGGGCTGCTGGGTTGCCCAAACCAAAAAGGCCGCCTCCTTGCGGAAGCGGCCTTCATTGTCTCAACCGGTGAGGCGGGGTGAACCCCACCCTGCGGAATTATGCGATGATCTTGGAAACAACGCCCGCGCCAACGGTGCGGCCGCCTTCACGGATCGCGAAACGCAGACCGTCTTCCATCGCGATCGGTGCGATCAGCTCAACGTCGAACTGCAGGTTGTCGCCCGGCATAACCATTTCAGTACCCTCGGGCAGCTGAACAGTACCGGTGACGTCTGTGGTCCGGAAGTAGAACTGTGGACGGTAGTTCGCGAAGAACGGCGTGTGACGGCCACCCTCTTCTTTGGTGAGGATATACGCCTCGGCAGTGAACTTTGTGTGGGGCTTAACAGAGCCCGGCTTACACAGAACCTGACCACGCTCAACACCTTCACGGTCCACACCGCGCAGCAATGCGCCGATGTTGTCGCCCGCTTCACCACGGTCCAGCAACTTGCGGAACATTTCAACGCCTGTGCAGGTCGTTTTCTTGGTGTCGCGGATGCCGACGATCTCGATTTCGTCGCCCACGTTGATTACGCCACGCTCGACACGACCGGTCACAACTGTACCACGGCCAGAGATCGAGAACACGTCCTCGACAGGCATCAGGAACGGCTGATCAACCGCACGCGCAGGTGTCGGGATAAACTCGTCCACAGCCTTCATCAGCGCGCGGATGGAGTTTTCACCGATCTCGGGCTGAGTGCCGTTCATCGCGTGCAGCGCTGAACCGGGGATCACAGGCATGTCGTCGCCAGGGTACTCGTACTTGCTGAGAAGCTCGCGGATTTCCATTTCCACCAGTTCCAGCAGCTCTTCGTCGTCAACCTGATCGACCTTGTTCATGTAAACAACCATCGTCGGGATACCAACCTGACGGCCCAGCAGGATGTGCTCGCGCGTCTGTGGCATCGGGCCGTCGGCCGCGTTCACAACCAGGATCGCGCCGTCCATCTGCGCCGCACCGGTGATCATGTTCTTGACGTAGTCCGCGTGGCCGGGGCAGTCGACGTGCGCGTAGTGACGTGCTTCGGTCTCGTACTCGACGTGTGCTGTGGAGATCGTGATACCACGTGCTTTTTCTTCGGGCGCGCCGTCGATCTGGTCGTAGGCTTTGAAGTCACCAAAGTACTTGGTGATCGCCGCTGTCAGTGTCGTCTTGCCGTGGTCAACGTGGCCGATTGTGCCGATGTTAACGTGTGGCTTGTTACGTTCAAACTTTGCCTTTGCCATGGTATAGCACCCTTTATTTTAGTGAGGGGCCATGGGGTGGCCCGATTGGTGAAAGACGCGCGTCACAGATTCACACATCCGATATGGCGCGCGATGTATTGGGTCTGAACGATAAAATCAAGCGGGAGTTGGCACTTGCTTGGGTGGACCGGTCTTATTCCTCAGCAACCGCCACTGTCGCTGTGTCAGTGGACGCACCGTTGAACCAGCCCTCTGCCCGATTCTGCCTTACAAGATAGTTTTCAATCGACTTTGCCGCATTCTGGCTGAGGTTCTTGAGCTGCTCTTCGGCCGACTTGGTATAGCCTGATCCTACAATCGGACCCTGATCGAAAGACTCGAAAACCGTGATCTGATGCGGTTTGGGGGTCAGCTTTTTGTTCTTGGCGTCATCCCAAACGGTAAGATTGACAATAAGAATCGATTTTGGGGCAAATACCAGCGGGATACCCGGCTGTGCCAAAACGTAGCCTTCGACGCTCATGCCAAAGTGGTAGTTCCGCGCGCCATCGTAGCGGCCAAATCGCTCGGCGGTCGCATCAGACAGGGCCTTGGCAAGCTCCTCTTTGCTGACTTCGCGGCTTAACGGACCCTTTTGCGCCTTGGGCGCGACAGCAATGTTATGCACAAGTTTAAAATCACCAAGCGGGACCGCAGGTTTGCCAAGGTCCGCCGCGCCATTGCAGGCAACAAGAAACATCAATGACACCAAAACCGACAAGACACGCAACATAACAACAGCCCCCAAACCGAAAGAGTGCAACCAATACTGCGGCACGCCGCATGGTGCAATGCAAAGCACAACCGCCGCGCTGCGTCAGTCGCAGATGCCCTGCAACGCGGCCCATTCAACAGGCGACATTGACGCCGTGTAGGTGCGCGTGTCATCCGCAGCGGCCAAAGCCGCGTCAATACGCGCGCCCAGCGCCGGATGAGACAGAAAATGCGCAGTCACGCCTTCCGCATCTCCGTGCTTTTCGCGCATGTTGGCAAACATGTCCCCAAGGGCCGCAGGCGAGATATTGGCCTGTTCCAGTATGTCATGGGCAAAGGCGTCTGCACCACTTTCGGCTTTTTGCGAATATTGCGCCGAAATCAGCCTTTCCGTCAGAAAGAGGACCGCAGCGCCGCCTGCGAAATCACCAAACAGTAGCCCCAACACACCGATAGACCCCGCCGATCGTAACGCGTGGCGCGTCGGATCTTGGCTGATCACGTGGCCGATCTCATGGGCCAGCACCGCAGTCACCTCGTCGGGGTGCTCTGCGGCGTCAATCAGCCCCCGGAAAAGCACCACGAAACCACCGGGCAAGGCAAAGGCGTTGACCATCGGGTGGTCGAGCACAAAAACAGTCACGTCATCACGGAAATCCTGCCCCGAACCGAGCCGCGCCACCACTGCATCAACAACCGCGACCCCTTCCGGGGCCTCGCAGGTTTCCAGCGGGTTCAGCCCGGTCTCATCCAATGCTTCGCGGATATGGCCGAAAGTCGCTTCGCCCAGTGCGCGTTCGCCGGATGCGGGGATAAACCCGGCCAGATTGTCGGCCAACAAGGGCACCAAAACGCCAATCTGAATGCCAACCGCCGCCACAGCAGCGACGGCCCAAGCCACCAATCGCCTGCGCCCCTTTGGTGGTGCACGATGCTTGAGGTGCGGCAGATGCTGCAAAATATTGAGGTCTTTCACGAAAAGCCGCGCCCGAGGATCTGTTATTACACGCAGAATGACACCCGTTTCCGCAGATTTACCCGCCACATCAGGCAGCAGTCGCACATCGGCGACGGGCCAGCGGTGCACCATGTCATCATCCAAACCAATCTGCAGCATGCCAGCGGCAATATGCAAACTAACCTCCTGCGGAATTGGGCGATCCCCGTCGAAATAACGCGCGCCCATACCGTCAAAGCCCGTGCTCATATCGCGGCCCCCAGATCAAGCGCCTCGGAAAAACCTTCGGCTTCGGCGAATTCGTCACGGGCGCGCTGGCTGACCTGATTGAGACCTACAGTCTGGGACAATGACGTTGTGCGCGCCATGTGCCGCATCAAGGGGAACGTGACAAAGGTATTGTGCAAAACACCCCACAGCAAAAAGATGCTTACGTAAACGACCCCCAACAGCATCAATGTTGCCCAGCGCGGCATCGTGGCAAGCATGCCTGCCTGCGCCGCTTCGGGCACAAAACCAAACCCGAAAACCGCCGCCGCCATAAAAACCAACAGGACAATACCAACGACCAGCACCATGTAAGACAGGAAATTTCCCAGCACATAGATGAACGTCACCCGCAATCCGCTCAAATTAGACGCGAACTCTATCCCATCGGCGCATTTGTGTGCGGCCATGATCCGCTTGGCGACCCAATTGTAATAGATTGCGCCGAACAACATCCCCGACAGCGCGAAAGGGACAAACAAAAGCCGTTCCGGATTGCCAAGGTCCATCGCAGTCCATTGGCCGCGAAACAATGCATCAAATTCAGACAAAACTTGCGCGCCGTCCAATCCACCCGACGGAAACACTGGATCAATCCACAGAACCCATAGCAGGGTCAGCCCAAGTAAAAGCAGACTGGCGGCAAAAGGCCATGTCGCGCGGTAGAGCATCGCCCAACGCCCGCCTTGATGCAGGCGCGCAGATCCGAAAAAAGTGCGGTCGGTGCGGTATTTTTCCAACAAGAACGTCATGCGGGGCCACAGGATACCCAAACTAACCATCGTCAGCGCCCAATACCACAGCGCGCGACCCGCATATCCCCACGCACCTTTTTCCAACCCGAATCTGACACCGCGCCACCGCGTCCGCGCCAACACATAACGCCGGGCCCGGTAGCTGGCATAAAACCATAGCGGCACAAGGCCTGCGAAACTGGCGATATAGCCCAGCCAAGACGAGCTGAAGACAGAAAAGCTGACGAACATCAAAAGCAGATTAACAATGCCGATATAAAACGTCAGAATCACAACGGCGATGAAAAACCCAAGCAGCTTTTCAATCGGGTCGCCCACGTATTCCATGGGGTGGCCGCCCGGTCTGATCGCGGACCAATACCACCGCCGCAGCCGTGTTTTCATCCAGAACCGATAGAAGCCAAGCGTCAGGACTGTGAAAAAACCCGTCTTTAACGCCAACCAGAACAGCGCGCCACGCTTGCCGACAAATTCAACACCCAATCCGTCGGTTTCAGGCAATGCAGCGGGAGGGGGCGCAGGCGGGAGGGTCTTGGGTGGAGACCCCCACGGCCCTTTCGAGACGATATCCGCCATCGCGCGACGTTAATTGAACTTGTTGTCGCGCGGGAAACCACGCGGTGCCATACGCCCTGCAGAGGCACGCTTGCCGGTCCATTCGTCCAGTTCGGTCTGGGTGCGTGTCCGTCCAGCCGGATCAAGCCAGCTTAACCCTTCTGCGCGGCTAAAGGTCGTTGCATCCGACAGCCCACCATCCTTGTATTTTTGCAACCTGACGCCCTTGCCGCGGCCCATTTCGGGCAGTTCATCCAGCCCGAACACCAGCACCTTGCGGTTCTCGCCCACGGTAGCCACTGAATCCCCGTTTACCGGATGGCACACCAATGCGGACGTCTCACCGCGCACGTTCAACACCTGTTTGCCGCTCTTTGTCTGCGCCACAACTTCGTTTTCGGGCACTACAAAACCATCCCCGGAAGAGGAAGCGACCAGCAGTTTGCGATCCGGTTGATGGATAAACAGTGCAACAATCTGCGCCTCGTTCGGCAGATCGACCATCAGCCGCAGGGGCTCCCCCATGCCGCGACCACCGGGCAAATTAGACGCCGAAATCGTATAAAACCGACCGTTGGAGCCGAATACCAGCAACCGGTCCGTTGTTTCAGCGTGGAACACAAACCGCGAGGCATCGCCATCTTTGAATTTCAATTCGCGCGCCAGATCAATGTGTCCGGTCATTGCCCTGATCCAGCCCATCTGCGAACAGACAACCGTGATCGGCTCACGGTCGATCATCGCCTCGATCGGTACATCTTCAATTTCACCGGCTTCGGCAAATGTGGTGCGTCGCGCACCGCCATGCCAATCTTTGCCAAACTGCTTTTTGGTGGCCTTCAACTGGTCCGTAATCGCGCGCCATTGCAGATCATCGCTTTCCAGCAAATCCTCAAGGCCCGCGCGTTCTTCCATCAATTCGGATTGCTCACGCAGCAATTCAAGTTCTTCCAGACGTCGCAAGGACCGCAAGCGCATGTTCAGGATTGCGTCGACCTGTACATCCGACAATTCACCCTCACCGGGCAGGGGCGAGATATAGTCTTTCTCGTCCATCGCACGGACATGGCTTTTTCCCCAATCCTCACGCATCAGCGCGGGCTTGGGATCATCGTCATAGCGGATGATGTCGATCACACGGTCAAGGTTCAGAAAGGCAACGATGAAACCCTCAAGCACCTCCAACCGGTGGTCGATCTTCTCCATCCGGTGGGTCGACCGGCGGTGCAACACTTCACGGCGGTGATCAAGAAAGGCGCGCAGCACTTCCTTCATCGAACAGACCTTAGGTGTGACCCCGTCGATCAACACGTTCATGTTAAGCGAGAACCGCACTTCCAGATCGGAATGACGGTACATCATACCCATCAGAACCTCGGGATCGACATTCTTGGACCGTGGTTCAAGCACCAGTCGGATGTCTTCCGCGCTCTCGTCGCGCACATCGCCAAGGATCGGGATTTTCTTGATCTGGATCGCTTCGGCAATCTTCTCGATCAATTTGCTTTTCTGCACCTGATAGGGAATTTCGGTGACAACAATCTGCCACTGACCGCGCCCTAAATCTTCGACTTCCCACCGGCACCGAAGGCGGAAACCACCTTTACCGGTGCGGTAGGCCGCCGCAATATTCTCTGGCGGCTCAACAATAATGCCGCCCGTCGGGAAATCGGGGCCGGGCACGAAATTCAAAAGCGTATCATCGCGCGCATCAGGCGTGCGGATCAGATGGATACAGGCGTCACACAACTCAGCAATATTATGCGGCGGAATATTGGTTGCCATCCCCACAGCAATGCCGCTGGATCCATTGGCCAGCAGGTTGGGGAATTGCGCGGGCAGCACCGAAGGTTCGGTCAGCGTCCCATCATAGTTGTCGCGGAAATCGACGGCATTCTCGTTGAGCCCCTCCAGCATCGCCTCGGCCACGGCCGTCATACGCGCTTCGGTATAGCGCGCTGCCGCCGGGTTATCGCCGTCGATGTTGCCGAAATTACCCTGACCGTCGACCAGTGGATACCGGACGTTAAAGTCCTGCGCCAAACGGGCCATCGCGTCATAAATCGCAGCGTCGCCGTGCGGGTGGTAGTTGCCCATCACATCGCCAGAAATCTTGGCCGATTTACGGAACCCGCCATTCGACGCCAGCCGCAGTTCGCGCATCGCGTACAGAATACGGCGGTGAACCGGCTTCAGGCCGTCGCGGGCATCAGGCAGCGCGCGGTGCATGATCGTGGACAACGCATAGGTCAGATACCGATCGCCCAGCGCCCGGCGCAGGGGTTCGGAGACGTTGCGTGCCGCCTCGGAGGGATCTGTGACATCTGACATGACGGTCTTAGTAGCCAACCACCGTCAGGGCGGCAAGCGGCGGATGCGATACTGAACCGAATTGTCCTGACAATGAGCGAAATTATTTTAACGGGAAGGCGTTTCGCGTTTTCCCCTGACTTTTTCTAACTTTCTTTGATATTGGTGGCTTGGGTTTGAAACGCGTTCTCTTGCAACTCCCGACATTTTCGGGGCAAGGCGAGGAGGCGTGTGCTGGGGTTTGTGATGAACAAGTTTATATTGATTTCTTTCGGCTTTCTCGGTTGGGCGTTCTACGAGATGAGCGGCGGAGAGGAGTTTGAACCCGCAAGCGTGCGCATGGCGCATCTCATGCCAAAACCAGAACCTGTTACTGACACGCCAGCTATATCCGTTGAACGAGCGGTCGTTTCCGAACCGGACACAAGCGCGCAGGCTGCGTCACAGACTGCATTGGTCGATACCGATCCGCCCTTGAACGAGGACGTGACGCGGGTGGCGCTGAACCTGTCAGCATTGGAAGAATCGCTGGCCGATTCAGATAGCGTTGATCCCGCTGCGCCGCTTGCTCCATCCGGCACCGACGTGCCACGCAACATCGGGTCAATCAGCCAAAGCGCTGACACACCTGCCATCATTCCCAGTCTGATTGTACCAACCACCGAGACAACGCAGGTTGCTGTCACCAGCACTGCATCGTTTGATGATATTCGTACCGTTTCCGGCAATCGGGTGAATGTCCGTGGTGGACCGGGCACCGATTTCGGCATTGTGACGCGTTTGGTTCGCGGCGACGAGGTCGAGATCCTTGAAGACAATGGAGATGGCTGGGTCCGGCTGCGCCTTCTTGGCGGCGGTACCGAAGGGTGGATGGCAGATTTCTTGCTGACGGACGGTTAAAACAGCGCGCTCCGCTCAATCAGCCCTTAACTCCCTTGAACCAACTTGGACATTTCTCCGATGCGTTCCATCCTTATCACCGGCTGTTCAAGCGGGATCGGCTATGCGGCCGCACATACGCTTAAAGCGCGCGGTTGGCGCGTATTTGCATCCTGCCGTAAGGCCGAAGACTGCGCGCGCCTACAAGCCGAAGGGTTCGACGCACCGCGCATTGATTACGCGGACGAGGCGACCATCCATGCCGGACTGGCTGAAGTTCTAGAGGCAACCGGCGGCACGCTGGACGCTGTTTTTAACAATGGCGCCTTTGCGATACCCGGCGCCGTCGAAGACATGCCCACCGACGCGTTGCGCGCGATTTTCGAGGCTAACTTTTTCGGCTGGCACACGCTGACGCGCGCACTGATCCCGGTGATGCGCGCGCAAGGTCATGGGCGGATCGTGCAGTGTTCCTCCGTCTTGGGGCTGATCGCAATGCGGTGGCGCGGCGCGTACAATGCTACAAAGTTCGCCCTTGAGGGGCTGACCGACACACTGCGCATGGAGATGGCGGATACCAATATTCACATCGTTCTGATTGAACCGGGGCCGATTACGTCAGAATTCCGCAACAACTCGATCCTCCAGTTCGAGCGCTGGATTGATTGGAAATCTTCGTTGCGTGCCAGCCAATATGACGCAGAGCTGCGACCCCGCATTTACGATTCGGTCAAAAAGACAAAACTGGAACTGGGGCCCGATGCCGTAGTTGCAAAACTTGTCCATGCCATCGAAAACCCGCGCCCCCGTGCGCGGTATTACGTCACACTGCCCACCTATTTTTCCGGCCTGATGCGGCGCCTTTTGCCTACCCGTGCGCTTGATCGGGTAATGCGCGGCTAGAGGTCGCTTGGATGCTTTGGCCCAACGATGGGGTTGCGCTGACAGACAAGCCCGCTACATCACCTTGGAAATGAGGGAAAGCATATGACCGACGATCCGCTGTTTATAGTTGTTCTTTTGGCTGTACTGGCCGTTGTGGTTGTTCTGATGATCGGCCTTGGCGGATTTGCAGGCGGCGGCGCATTCAACAAAAAGAACAGTAACAAGTTGATGCGCTACCGCATCATTGCACAGTTTATTGCCGTTTTGGTGATCCTTGGGTTTGTCTGGCTACGCGGGGATGCAGGCTGATGGTTGTACTGAACAGAATTTACACGCGCACCGGCGATGCGGGCACGACGGCCTTGGGCAATGGCGACCGGGTCGCCAAATATGATGCACGTGTCGAAGCCTATGGCACAAGCGATGAGCTGAATTGTTTTGTCGGTGTCGCGCGCCTGTCCGCGACCGACGAAACCGATGATGCGCTGAGCCGCATTCAGAACGATCTGTTCGATCTGGGGGCTGATTTGTGCAGGCCCGACATGGCCGCCGACAAGGACGCGGAATATCCGCCCTTGCGCATGACCTCCTCTCAGGTGGACCGGCTTGAGGCCGAAATTGACGTGATGAATGCCGAACTGGAACCTTTGCGCAGTTTTATTTTGCCAGGCGGCACGGCGCTTGCGGCGCAATTGCACGTCTGCCGGACTGTCGCGCGCCGTGCTGAACGCCTTGCCGTTCTGCTGGCCGGTGACGCGGCGATTAATCCAGCCGCCGTAAAGTACCTGAACCGCCTCAGCGATTGGTTCTTTGTCGCCGCACGCATGGCCAACAACAGTGGCAAGGATGACGTATTATGGGTGCCGGGCGCAAACCGCTGATGACGGACAAAGCCGCTTGAGTAGCAAACCAGACGCCCCGCGCAGCGCTAACACATCGAAACGCGGCGTCCTTAAGCTGATATATGCCGATTATGCCCTGTTTTCAGGTGCTGGATTTCGCTAAACCCAGACCAGATTATTCTTTTACTCCCCCAGCCGGGGCGAGTCGTAACCTAGGAGAGAGACGCTCATGAAGGTGCTTGTACCTGTCAAACGTGTGATCGACTACAACGTGAAAGTACGCGTAAAAGCGGACGGATCGGGTGTTGATCTTGCCAACGTAAAGATGTCGATGAACCCATTCGACGAAATTTCCGTCGAACAGGCGATCCGCTTGAAAGAAGCCGGTCAGGTTGATGAAATCGTCGTGGTTTCCATCGGCGTGAAGCAATCTCAGGAGACCCTTCGCACCGCTTTGGCGATGGGCGCGGACCGCGCGATCCTTGTTGTGGCCACCGACGACGTGCACAACGACATTGAGCCGCTGACAGTTGCGAAAATCCTCAAGGGAATCGTCGACGAAGAGCAGCCAGGCCTCGTGCTTTGTGGTAAGCAGGCAATCGACAACGACATGAACGCAACGGGCCAAATGCTCGCCGCTCTCATGGGTTGGTCGCAGGCGACATTCGCTTCCGAGCTTGAGATCACAGCCGACAAAGCCAAAGTTACCCGCGAAGTGGACGGCGGTTTGCAGACCATCGAAGTGACCATGCCGACAGTCGTAACCGTCGATTTGCGCCTGAACGAGCCGCGCTATGCGTCGCTGCCCAACATCATGAAGGCCAAGAAAAAGCCTTTGGATGAAAAGACACCGGCAGATTACGGCGTTGAAGTCGCGAACCGTCTGGAAATCGTCAAAACAGTTGAGCCAGCAGCACGTGCGGCAGGCATCAAAGTCGCGTCAGTTGATGAACTGATCGAGAAACTCAAAGAAGCGGGGGCTGTGTAAATGGCTGTTCTACTCCTTGCAGAAGTAACAGACGGCGAACTGGCGATGGACGCGACAGCAAAAGCTGTTACCGCGGCCAAGCAGTTGGGTGATGTGACAATTCTAGCTGCGGGCGGTTCTGCCGCTGCAGCCGGTGCCGCCGCCGCTAAAATCGACGGCGTCAGCAAAGTGCTGGTTGCCGAAGATGCGTCCCTTGGTCACCGCCTTGCCGAAGCGACTGCCGCGCTTATCGTATCGCTTGCGGGCGATTACGAGCATATCGTCGCACCAGCCACCACAGACGCCAAGAACGTGATGCCACGTGTCGCGGCGCTGCTCGATGTGATGATCATCTCTGATGCCTCTGGTGTTGTGGATGCCAACACATTCGAGCGCCCGATCTATGCGGGCAACGCGCTCCAGACGGTCAAATCGCTTGACGCGAAAAAGGTCATCACATTCCGTGGCGCGTCTTTTGATGCTGCCGGTGAAGGCGGCTCCGCTTCGATAGAGACCATCAGCGCCGTTGCGGATCCCGGCATGTCGAGCTGGATCGAAGACAAAGTAGCCGCAAGCGACCGTCCAGAGCTGACATCTGCGGGTGTGGTTGTGTCCGGTGGACGTGGTGTTGGATCAGAGGCCGATTTTGCCATGATCGAACAATTGGCCGACAAGCTGGGTGCCGCCGTGGGCGCGTCCCGTGCTGCGGTTGATTCCGGCTATGCACCGAACGACTGGCAGGTTGGCCAAACCGGCAAAGTGGTTGCGCCTGACCTTTATGTCGCGGTCGGCATTTCCGGCGCGATCCAGCATTTGGCCGGTATGAAGGACAGCAAGATCATCGTTGCGATCAACAAAGACGAAGAAGCACCTATTTTTCAGGTTGCCGATTTCGGTCTGGTCGCTGACCTGTTCGATGCCGTCCCAGAGTTGACCGGCAAGCTTTAATCCTACCTGCGAAATTCGAATTTGAAAGGCCCGCTTGATAGCGGGCCTTTTTTGTTTCAACGCAACTGTCTGATCATATCGGCAAGCGCTACCGACGCTTCCTCGTGTGCCTTTGGCCCCATCAGTTCGGAGGCGATCATCGTTTCCATATCGTCATAGAACATCCCGTCTAACCCTTCACTTTGTGCTTGGGGCGATGCAACGACCTCAAGAAAATGAGTCGCATAGCCAGACACTTCGTCAATCATTTCCTGGGTCACAAACAGCGGGTCAGGTCCCAGGTCAGGCCCTTCGGGATTGCCACGCGGTGGTGGATTTTGCGCGAACCACAACAGGATCGACTTGCCCCGGATTTGCCTGAGCATGAAGCGCATGCGTGCGAGCCAAGCATCCTGAAGCTCCTGACGGACCGCCGCAAACCTGTCGGGGCAAACCGCCATCAGACAACTAAGCATATGCTTGTTGTAGTGGAAATCGGCAAAATCAACTTCGCGGTAAATCGTGCGTAATAAAGAGGACGTCGAAATAAACCGGTCATTTCGGCGCGGATGCACAGCATAGAACCTGTTGGTCATATTCTGCGCACCAAGAACCTGAACGACGGCAACCTCCGCATTTTTTGCGGCCTCCATGACAAAAGGATCGTTCGCGAATGCATCGACTCCCGCATTCGCCTGCCCGAAATTGACACAGGAAACATTCAGTTCCGCTTCGACCAATGCCGGGAATGGCCGGTCGATAAACTTTCCATAGGTTTCCGTCCCACCAATAAAGGCGCAATACGCCTTTTTCAGATCGCGTCTTGGCCCGCGAAACAATAGCCGTGATGTGCCATATCGGCACGGTAAATAGTCTAGGGCCCTTGGCCCCACTGCATTATAGGTCATCTCACCCACCTTTATTTTCACCCAAGGACAGAATGCAGCGGCAAGTGCTGCGATTCGCTTAATGTGAAAATTTAGTGCAAATCTTGGTCAAACCCTGCCCTTGCGGGACGACCTGTTGGCGTCCTAATGTGGCTCTGAAATACACAAAGGACAGCTCATGAACATCCAGACAATCGGCATCGTCGGCGCAGGCCAGATGGGCAATGGCATTGCGCATGTCATGGCGCTCGCGGGATATGATGTTCTGCTGACAGACGTCAGCGCAGAAGCGCTGAAAAGCGCGCTTGAGCTGGTCGAAGGGAACATGTCTCGGCAGGTTGGGCGGGGCAAAATCTCTGAAACCGACATGACGACTGCGATGGCGCGCATCAGCACCACCCAGACACTGACGGACTTGGGCCAAAGCGATCTGGTGATCGAAGCCGCGACCGAGCGCGAAACCGTAAAACAAGCGATATTTGACGAACTTTTGCCGCATCTTAAGCCCGAAACAATTCTGACATCGAATACGTCGTCTATCTCTATCACGCGCCTTGCCAGCCGGACCGACCGGCCCGAAAAGTTCATGGGGTTTCACTTTATGAACCCCGTCCCTGTCATGCAGTTGGTAGAGCTTATTCGCGGCATCGCCACGGACGAGCCGACTTTTGCTGCTTGCAAGACCGTTGTTGATCGGCTGGGCAAGACCGCCGCCAGTGCCGAAGACTTCCCGGCATTTATCGTGAACCGCATCCTGATGCCAATGATCAACGAGGCCGTCTATACGTTGTACGAAGGTGTAGGGAACGTTCAATCTATCGACAGTTCGATGAAGTTAGGTGCAAATCACCCGATGGGTCCGCTTGAGTTGGCGGATTTTATCGGTTTGGACACCTGCCTTGCGATTATGAATGTGCTGCATGATGGCCTTGCAGACACCAAATACCGTCCCTGCCCCCTACTGACCAAATATGTCGAGGCGGGATGGCTGGGCCGCAAGACACAGCGTGGATTTTACGATTATCGCGGTGAGGTGCCTGTCCCAACACGCTGAAACCAGATCAGGAATATCCTGGGATCAATCCTTCAGCGCGAGGGTATGGGCACGCAACCATGCCATGAACTTGCGCGGATCATCGGCGCGCGCGTCCACTTCGGATGCCGCGATCGCATGGCCAACAATAGGCGCCTGAGGTTTGTTGCAGCTATGCACGATCTCATGCAGCAACAGACCTTGGCGCAACATCGGGCTTACTTGATTCGCAATCTGGTACGCCCGGCTGTTCTGCCCGGGGAACTTTACCGGCAGCACTGTCGCACCAGACCGGCGGATCATCTTGGCGGTAAACACGTTCCATTCCGCTTCGACGGCTGGTCCCCACCATGTTTCTGATGATGCCACCACGCCTGACGGAAACAGGGCCACAACACCCCCTTCTTTGAGGTGCTTCATCGCGGCGGCCCGCATCGCGACTCCTTTGCGTTGCGCCTCGGGGTCATGCGGGAACGGCACCGGTATCATGTAGCTGCCTGCAACCTCGTCAATCGACGTCAAAAGCGAGCGGGTCAGAATGCGGTAATCGGAACGAACACGCCCGATCAGGTCCGCAAAAATCATACCATCAACCATCCCGTGCGGATGATTTGCCACCACCACCACCGGGCCTTCACGCGGAATGCGATCAAGCTGTTCCTGCGGTGTGGTCAGATCAATACCCATCGTGTCGAGGGCAGCGCGCCAAAAAGCCTGGCCCGTCGGCGCACCTTTTTTCTCGAACTGACGGATCATCCGCAGAACTGACAGCTTGCCGGTGAACAGCTCAATCGCAGAAATGGCGCGCGATTTCCAAGGGTCCTGAAACGTTGACGCATAGGACAAACTGCTGCGATCATATTTCTGAAAATCAACAGTTTCATCGTCCGAAGAACCGGCGATGTCTGATGCTGTCGGTTTTTGTACGTCATCCACCAAGGGATCACCTCATTTCAGGTCGCGGGCAATGCGATCAGTTGCCTTCGCCAAACTTGTCAGCCACCAAGGCGGTCAAGGCTTCTGCCAATGCATCCGCATCAGGGCCAGAAGTGTGCACGTCAATAATGGTTCCCATCGACGCTGCCAACATCAAAAGCCCCATAATACTGTCGCCAGACGCTGACATCCCGTCTTTGCTGACTTCGGCGCTTGCATCGAACGCCTCGACCACTTCGACCAGCTTGGCGGATGCGCGCGCGTGAAGGCCCTTTATGTTGACAATCTCAAGGGATATCTCGGTCATTCATCAGGCCTTTAATGCGCAGTTACGTTCTGGCTGTCGATGTACTTCTTACCAGCCTCAAGCGCCACACGTACGGCGTCAGAAACGCTCAGATCGCGGGACTTTGCCAGTTTGATCAACATCGGCAGGTTAGCGCCATAGATAATGCGCCTGTTTTCAGGTCGGCATGCGCGCAGCGAAAGGTTAGACGGCGATCCACCATACAGATCCGTGACAATAACGACGCCTGATCCTGTATCGACTTCATCGGCAGCGGTGCAAATTTCGATCTCTTTGGCGGTACGGTCATGGTCGGCTTGAATGGCAATCGCGCGCACGCCGACTTGCGAACCCACAACATGTTCAATGGCCGCGAGGTATTCGCGTGCCAATTGCCCATGTGCGACGATGACTATTCCGATCACGAAGATGCCCCGTATGACCGCTGGCGATCCAGCTCTCTGTGCCTAATTGACACTTGCCAGCCCTGTTCCGCAAGCCGCAATGCGTGCTCTTGCGCCAATGTGACCGATCTGTGTTGCCCGCCCGTACACCCGAAAGCGATTGAGACGTGTGACTTGCCTTCTTGCTGGCATGCCGGAAGGACCAATTGGCTTAGCTCGAACACCTGTTTCGCAAAAGGCGCAAAGCTGGCGTCTTCGCCCACATAGTCGGCCACCTTTTTGTCGGTCCCATCCAGCTTTCGCAGACCGGGTTCCCAATACGGGTTCCGCAGAAACCGACAATCAAAGACCATATCAACCGACCGCGGCAGCCCCCGCTTGTACGAAAACGACTGCACCGACACGCTCAGGTGGTGAACCCCCTGAGGCGCGAACCAATGCTCTACCTCTGCGCGTAACTGATGCACGTTCAATTCGCTCGTATCAATCAGAACATCTGCGTGCTTTCGTAACGACCGCAGCAGAGTCTGCTCTCGCTCGATACCCTCAGCCGGTCGGTCCGCCGGCGCCAATGGGTGCCTGCGCCGTGTCTCAGAAAAGCGGCGTAAAAGAACCTCGGGTGTACAGTCCAGATACAACAGTTCGGCGTTCAAATCATCTCGAACAGACAATTGGCTCATCAAATCCAGCACCGCGTTGGTCGAAAAGTCGCGATTGCGCGCATCAATTCCCAGCGCAACTGAACGTTCCTGTCCGCCACCATCCAGCAAGGCGGGCAACAGACGCAGCGGAAGATTGTCAATTGCCTCGAAACCCGCGTCTTCCAGCACGTTCAACGCAGAAGACCTGCCCGCACCTGATGGTCCGGTCACGAGCACAAAACGCCGGGGCAATTGTGGTTTAGTCAACTGTTGAGGATCAGGTTCTACCGTCATGCTGGGGATATGTGATACCTTTGACATAAAACAATATGGACGCGACGAAATGCGCATGCGGCACACGGTGCAAACAATCCACCATGATACCTTGCACTTCATGCGTTCTGGGTTCGGGCAAACGGTGGTCTGATGTTTTATCAAGGTCCACAACAAGGACGACATTGGTCGGGCCTGCATCTTGTATCTTTAGTATGCCTATCCCCCGCGCCTCGATCTTACCTTTGATCGACGGGGGTACACTTGCTTGCAGGGTCTCCCCAATCCGCTGTACGATCGTCCTGTCATCAGCAACCAATTTCGCGCCAAGGGTCATAAGCTCAAGTGCAAGCGACGACTTTCCAGCGCCGGACTTGCCAATGATCATTACACCTTTGCCGTCAATATTTACCGTGGTTGCATGCAGCACTTCTTGTGGCGGCGCGTCTGAACCGGAGCCTTGCGCCATGAATTAAGTCGGCAGTCCCACGACAAACTGTGCGCCAAGTGGCTCTGACGTGATATCCGCCTCTGTCGGGCGAATGTTTTCTGCCCAGATTACGCCACCGTGTGCCTCGACAATTTGCTTTGAAATCGCCAGACCAAGCCCCGAGTTATTGCCGAAATGCTCGTCGGGTCTTTGCGAATAAAACCGTTTGAAAATCTTGGAAAGCGCCTGATCCGGAATGCCGGGCCCTGTGTCTTCGACCACCACCAGAACGCGGTTTTCACGCTTGCGCGCCCAGATCCTGATCGCATCCCCGTCTTCACAAAACGATATTGCGTTCGTGATAAGATTAACGAAAACCTGCGCCAGCCGAGCTTCTAGGCCATGCACGAGGATCGGCTTGTCGGGCAGGTCGGTGATGAAATCAATGCCTTTGGATTTCGCATCTTCACCCAAATATTGGCCAAGATTTCCAACCATCTTCAGAAGATCGAATTCTTCTTCTTCCTCTTTGACCAACTCGGAGTCGAGACGGGAAGCATTTGAAATATCACTGACCAAACGATCCAGCCACCGGACATCATGCTCGATCACATCGAGCAGCTTTTGACGTTGGTCTTCTCGCTTTATCAGCCGCAACGTTCCAACGGCAGAGCGCAAGGACGCCAGCGGGTTTTTGATCTCATGCGCCACATCCGCAGCGAATTGTTCGTTGCTATCTATGCGGTTGTAGAGCGCCGAAACCATGCCACGCAGCGCGCCCGACAATCTGCCAATCTCGTCCGGACGGGCGGTCAGGTCTGGAATCCGGATGCGGCCGGGATTCATTTTGCGCGCATCCTTGTCACGGCTAAGTTCGGCCGCAGCAGCCAGATCGGCCAGTGGGTTCGCAATCGTAGATGCCACGACAAGGCTCAAACCGATCGAAACGAGTGTCGCAATGACAAACATCTGCAAAACCCGCTCGCGCTCACTGCGCACGAAACTGTCAATCTCACCGGCAACCGATGCCAATGCGACAACCCCGACGGCCTGATCACCTTGCAATATCGGGGTCAGGACTGTGAACAATGTACCACTGTTCGGATCGTAAATATCCTGAATCAACGTTCCATTTTCAAGGACCTCAACCACACGGTTCCGTAGCAAATCTTCTATAGCTAACGGCGGTGCGGTGCTTGCCTCATTCCCGAATGCACCGGAAACTTTGCTCCATACCCAGCTCAACGCGTCGGTCAAAATTGTGGGAGAAGTCTGTTCGGGCAATTGGCCCTGACCCGAAGCTGTCAAACTGCCTTCGATACGTGCGACCAAGGTAGCGGCGGGGTCGTAGACCAACACATCAATCCCGCTGCGCAAATCCAGCCCGGCGAGGGTCGCCGCCGCATCAACACCGTCACCCGTTGCCAGATTAACCGGCGCACCGCTGGGCAATTGTGCCTCGATCACATCCGCGATCAATTCAGCCTGAGAAACCAATGACGCAGCGCGTTGGACCGCCAAAGAATCGCGCGAGGAATTTAAGTACAGAATACCCGCAACCAATACGTTCAACGCAATCAGGTTGAACATGATGATCTTGCGCGTCAAAGGAGAGCGGCGCAGGGAAAACAACCCCCGCCGTTCCCGGCGCACGCGCATTTCATCTGGCCCCGCCTTATCAGGCGCAACCCAGTCGTCGCCAAGCACAACATCGTTTTCGCGTGGTGTTTGGCTCAGATCGCGCACAAAATTCCTCTCGGCAAAGGCCATCCTACAAGATCACTCTTCGTTGTAACGGTATCCAATACCATAGAGTGTCTCAATTGCGGAAAATTCATCATCCGCCGTGCGCATCTTTTTGCGCAAACGCTTGATGTGGCTGTCGATCGTGCGGTCATCGACATAGACCTGATCGTCATAGGCAACATCCATAAGCTGATCGCGAGATTTCACAAAGCCGGGGCGTTGTGCCAACGCCTGCAACAACAGGAATTCGGTCACAGTCAGCGACACATCCTTGCCCTTCCAACTGACCGCATGACGCAAAGGATCCATGCGCAAATCACCGCGCTCCATTACCTTGGTCTCTTCGGTGTCGCCGACGATATCTGATTCAACAGCATCCTGACGGCGCAAAAGCGCGCGGATGCGTTCAACCAACAGTCGCTGGCTAAAGGGTTTTTTGACGTAGTCGTCTGCCCCCATGCGCAGGCCAAGCACCTCGTCGATCTCATCATCTTTCGAGGTGAGGAAGATCACCGGCATCGCCGTTTTCTGGCGCAGGCGCTGTAGTAAATCCATGCCGTCCATGCGCGGCATCTTGATATCCAAAACAGCCATATCGGGAAGCTTTTTGTTAAAAGCATCCAACGCGGCCTGACCATCATTGTAGGTTTCCACTTCGAAGCCTTCGGCTTCGAGCGTCATCGAGACAGACGTCAGGATGTTCCTGTCGTCGTCAACCAATGCAATTTTTGCCATTGCCTGTTTCCTTGTGCTGCTGCTCAATTTGTTTTTTTTGTATTTTGCATGCATAAATCACCGGTTTCTAGTGACGAATCAATCTCTAACTGCGAATCAGCAGAGCTTCGGATCACAATTCGGCCATAATTTGGTTAGGAATGGCTAAATTGCCGCACATTCCCGCATTGGTAGGAACAAACAAATTTAATGATCAGCGCCTTCAAAGACGCGCTAAGGCATAAGTTTGCCATGATGGCGCTAACGAGTGCGAACCCGCCTGTTCATCTGTAAAACCCTCGTGCTAAGACCCGAATTGTGGTCGCAATACATTGCGGGCACGCGCCCTTTATACCACCTCTGCGCCCCTTGCCGCGCGCCTACAGGAGAATTCGCATGACATTTGGACGGGTAAACCCGCAGTTCCGCCTTGAAGATCAACAGATCAATGGGCTGGGCAATGTCTATTACAACCTGATGGAGCCCGCTTTGATCGAGACCGCGCTCAAGCGCGACGAAGGAACCCTTGGCAATGGCGGTGCCTTCCTGGTCACGACAGGGAAATTCACTGGACGCTCTCCCAAAGACAAACATGTTGTACGCACCGACAGCGTGAATGATACGATCTGGTGGGAAAACAACGCCGAGATGTCGCCAGAGGGATTTGACGCTCTCTACACCGATATGATCGCACACATGCAGGGCGGTGATTATTTCGTACAAGATCTGGTCGCTGGCGCCGATCCGCGCCACGCCATCAATGTTCGCATGGTGACTGAACTGGCATGGCACGGCCTGTTCATCCGCACGATGCTGCGCCGCCCGGAGCGCGATGCGCTGAATGACTTTATCGCTGATTTTACTGTTATTAACTGCCCCAGCTTTCAGGCTGATCCCAAACGGCACAACTGCCGCTCCGAGACGGTCATCGCGATGAATTTTGACCGCAAGATGATCTTGATTGGCGGGACGGAATACGCGGGCGAAAACAAGAAATCTGTCTTTACACTGCTGAATTACCTGTTGCCTGAGAAAGGCATCATGCCGATGCATTGCTCAGCCAACCACGCGACCGGCAACCCTGTTGATACGGCTGTATTCTTTGGCCTGTCGGGCACCGGCAAAACGACCCTGTCGGCGGACCCGCAGCGCACTTTGATCGGCGATGATGAGCATGGCTGGTCTGACAATGGCACCTTCAACTTTGAAGGCGGCTGTTACGCTAAAACGATCAACCTGCGCCGCGAAGCGGAGCCAGAGATTTACGATACAACGACCAAGTTCGGGACAGTGATCGAAAATATGGTCTATAATGAAGAGACCAAAGAGCTTGATTTTGACGACGACAGCCTGACCGCAAACATGCGCTGCGCCTACCCGCTGCACTATATCTCGAATGCATCAAAAAAGGCCGTTGGCGGGCATCCCAAGAACATCATCATGCTGACCTGTGATGCCTTCGGCGTGCTGCCCCCCATTGCGCGGCTGACACCGGCGCAGGCTATGTACCACTTCCTATCTGGCTTTACCTCCAAAGTGGCCGGCACAGAGCGCGGCGTGACCGAGCCAGAGCCAACGTTTTCGACCTGCTTTGGCGCACCTTTCATGCCGCGCCGCCCTGAGGTTTACGGGAACCTGCTGCGCGAAAAGATCGCAGAGCATGGCGCAACCTGCTGGCTGGTAAATACCGGCTGGACCGGTGGTGCATATGGCACAGGCAGCCGGATGCCGATCAAGGCGACACGCGGCCTGCTGACGGCCGCACTTGAAGGGGCGTTGGGTAATGTGGAGTACCGCAAAGATCCGAATTTCGGTTTTGAGGTGCCTATTGCGGTTGGTGGTGTGGCGGACATCCTGCTTGATCCGCGCCGCACATGGGACAGCCCAGAGGCGTATGACCGTCAAGCCGCGAAACTGGTCGCGATGTTCTCGGAGAACTTTTCACAGTATTTGCCGTTCATTGATGACGATGTAAAAGCCGCTGCGATCAGCTAACGCTATCTATTGAAATGGAAAAAAGGGGTAGCAGGAAACTGTCACCCCTTTTTCTCTGTTCCGCAAAGATTTCGTTCAGGCTGCTTCTTCGACTAGATCCTCGACGGGGATGTCCAACATATAACGTGCGTCGTCCTGGCTGAGATACGTCAGGAACGCCTCGATAGGTTGGTCAAATCCGTCCACGACCCATTTCAGCGCACCAGGTTCATTGTGCATGTATCCCATGCGCTCGGCAAAGCCCTTGAACGCCACCTTGCGCAGCATAAAGCCATAAACGAAATCTGGATCCCAGCGCCGCATCACCTCCAACAGACCTGTCCGTGCGAGCACCGTCGAAAGCCCGACACCGCGGTAATTACCTTTGTCGAGCGGCGCCATCCACACTTCACCATGGTAGACGACCTGCCCCGAAATATTGTGCGCGCCGGGTGTCGCGCGGTACCGCGACCTCTTGATATCGACCCCGGGCAAAGGCGGCGGGAAGTCCCTGAATGCAGTCAAAAGGTGCGCCGCCAGCGTTTTACCTTTTAGCGGCACTTTCTTGGCGGCTTGGGTGTGAATCAGCTCTCCCCGGGCGTTCCGTCCGATCAACCAAAACGCATGGCTCGCTTTCAAATCATGCTTTTCATGGTCAAAGGGAACACCAAGATTCTGTACTTTGCGCTCTTCGCGAATGATCTGACTGTATTCCCTGAAATCACTACCTATGGTTATCTCGATGCCATGAGAACGCAATATGTTGCGGCTCGTTGCAATAAACGGAGCTGCATCCTGCGCGAATTGGAGCGTCATTTCATGACCCCTTATTAACTACCTGTGCGTGCATGATACCGCAATCGGAGAGGATTGCCTCCCTAATTGACAATATTTTGTCCAAAAAAAAACACAGTTGAGTTTTCGAGGTTACGGGACTGATTTGGTCCGATCCCGGCTAGGTTGCTTCAAAACGCGCGTCGTTCGGGCCAAAATCAAGCGGCTCAACCGGACCAACAGCTGTAAGATCTTCTGGAAGCAATCCAGTAATACGAACAACATCTACCGGCGAAATCAATGACATAACGGCAAGTGATCCATCCGGGAAAAAACCGCTCATGATCAGTCTTTGATAGCAAACCGGCGATGACATCTTCCCGTCTTTTTGCGGCATATGGGTAAAGACATGGTCCAGACGCGCCGTCTGGGACGCCTGCACTTCTGCGAAGGATTGGTAAATCAGGTGAGAAAACTCTTGTCCTGCAGGCATCTGGCTGATCGACCGGCCGATGCTGGATCTGGCAAAGTCTTGCCCGAACCAATTCACGTAAACCGACTTCTGACCGAACTCGACGCAAATCCATCCGGGGTCGGCCTGCCGGTAGATGATCAGAAAGGGCCGAACATGTTCAAACAACGGGTTCTCGATCTCTCCAGCAGACATTGCCCACGCTCGAAAAGTTTCGCGCAACAGCACCGACTGATCAGACCAAATGCGGCCAAGGGGTTGTTGTTCTTGGTAAAAGTGCCAATCCCCATGATCAGCCCTCAGGTGTTGCAAGCTCCCGATCGAACGGGATTGCCCCCGCAACCATGTGATGCCCCGCGCCAATATATCTTCTGCCCCGGGAAGCGCATTTCGACCGGCATCGGTCAGTGTATACTGGCGGTCATTTACCGAAAACAGCGGCGCATTCATCGCTTCTTCAAGTGTTGAAATATGCCGCCGAACGGTCTGTCGTGTGCTGCCCAGTTGTTTAACAGAATGGCTCAGGTTCAGCGTTGCCGCCAATGAAACAAACGACCGGATCATTTCGAACAGCAGCGCAGGCGGTATGCTCTCATGCGCGGAACGTATAGTTTTCTCTAGATCAACAGACTTGTTCACAAATTGGCCTCATCAAAACAACGACACTCGAAGCATAGACAAACGATATATTAAAAATCACCCAACAACATACTATTTTTCATACACCTTGAACCCATTAATCACCTATCTACGGTTGATTTACACGCCCAAATTGAAAAAATGTATCCAATTGCATGCAAAGCGGATTCTGAGGAGAACAAACCAGCAGATACAACCAGAGGTTTGAACACAATGTCTCATCCGGTAGATACGCATGTCGGCGGCCGGCTTAAGCAGATTCGCACCTTGCGCAGAATGTCCCAGACAGATGTTGCGCGTAAGCTAAGCCTGTCATTTCAACAAATTCAGAAGTACGAAATCGGATCAAACCGAATCGCGGCAAGCAGGCTTTTTGAATTGGCCCAAATCCTTGAGGTTCCGCCGTCCTATTTCTTTGAAGGGTTGCACGACAATTCGAATGGTGCGCCCTATTCTGATCCCGGCGTTCAGATCGTATCGGCGCTGGCCTCTATCAAGGACCCTGCCCTGAAAGCCCGCATCGTCACATTTATTGAGGATGTATCCGGCGTCACCGTTGCCAACCGGGGCTAGAACAGCCCCCGCCGCACAAGGTTGAACGCAGCCACAAGCAAAACGAGCAGCGTTGCCTTCCGGAAAGTTGTTTGATCGAACCGGTCCATCACTTGCATGCCGATCAACATGCCGATGACCGCTGGCGGAACCATAAGCGCCGAAAACACAAGGGTTTCACTGCGCAGAACGCCAGACCCCAGATGTGCGCCAAAGAGCGCAATCGCGCCACCGCCATAAATGACACCCTGAATGCGCATCTGATCCAGTTTAGCCGTGTTGAGAGCCGTCAAATAACTGACCGTTGGCGGCCCCCACACCCCGGACAAGCCTCCCATCACACCTGCAAAACCGCCTACGGATGCTTCGACCACGAGCGATTTTTGGTGCAGCCGGAACTGATAGCCGGACAATTGCAACACAGCAAAGAATGCCACAGGAATGCCAATCACTAGCTGCAACGCATTGTCTGGCACGCTGCGCACGAACTGCGCCGCAACGACTAGGGTCACGAATCCTGCGATCAAAAACACCCGGAATTGAACAACTGATCCCAAAGCGGCCCCTACCCCTTGTCTCAGCGATTGCCAGATGTTGGTCACGAGTGTCGGCAGGATCAGTCCCGCCAAGGCCAGTTCCGGTGACAAAAACACCGTTAATCCTGAAATCAGCACCAATGGCATGGCAAAGCCGACCACGCCTTTGACGAATCCCGCGCAGAAGGCAATAATCAGCGCAGCGGCCAAGGATATCGGTGTCAGGAATGTGAAAATCTGGTCCATTCCGCTACATAACAGGACAGCAGGGCATTGCACTCAGGAAACGTGCGCGAAATTATAAACCAAATTGACGCAGCAAAACGTATCTTTATTGTGCTGCACCTGCGAACAAGATATGCGCTACGCAGCAAATAAAGGATACTCGAAATGGCACATGACGGTCAGGATATGACGATGGCGCAACTCCCGGTTCTACTGGACGATCTGCTTGGGCTGACCGCCGCAGCGATGCCACCGGTTGAGGCTGTCCTTGAGAAGGCGACCAGCAGCGTCCGCGCTTTGGTCAGCATCGGTGATCGCGTATCTGGCGATCTGATCGAACAGAACCAGACCGCTGCACATGGGTTGGCATGGGTCGCCACTTACGCACAATCCTTGCGCCAGATGCAGAAATGGGCCGAGGCGCTGAACGCAGATGGTAAATTCCACGAGACTGAACAGTTGATTTTGCAGATCACATTCGGTGAATATCTCTGGCAGCTCTATGGCGGTCTGCAAATGAATCAGGGCGAAATCGTCCGCCTCCAAGATCTGGGCCTAAGCCAAGACGACATGCGCGACCTGATGGCACCGGCAGTTATGACGCTGACCCAAGGCGGCAACACCCAAGCCGCCCGCACCCGTCTGGTTGAACTGATGCAAGAGCATTCCGCGAACATCACCGTCGGCACAACCGGCCTTGATGAAGAGCTGGAAATGATCCGCGAACAGTTCCGCCGCTATGCGGTTGAGAAAGTCGAGCCTTTTGCCCACGACTGGCACCTCAAGGATGAACTGATCCCGATGGAAATCATCGACGAACTCGCTGAAATGGGCGTGTTCGGCCTGACCATTCCAGAAGAATACGGCGGTTTTGGCCTGTCCAAAGCCTCTATGTGCGTCGTTTCCGAAGAACTCTCGCGCGGCTACATCGGTGTCGGCTCGCTTGGCACGCGGTCAGAGATTGCCGCTGAATTGATCATCGCGGGCGGCACGCAGGAACAAAAAGAAAAATGGCTGCCGCGTCTGGCGTCTGCCGAAACCCTGCCAACGGCTGTCTTCACAGAGCCAAACACAGGGTCCGATCTCGGATCCTTGCGCACCCGCGCGGTCAAAGACGAGAATGGTGACTATAAGGTTACCGGCAACAAGACATGGATCACCCACGCCACCCGCACACAGATCATGACCTTGATGGCGCGCACCGATCCCGCGACAGACAACTACAAAGGTCTGTCTATGTTTCTCGCCGAAAAAACCCCCGGCACCGAGGAAAACCCGTTCCCGACCGAAGGCATGACCGGCGGCGAAATCGAAGTCTTGGGCTACCGCGGCATGAAGGAATACGAACTGGCTTTCGACAACTTCCATGTGAAGGGTGAGAACCTGCTGGGCGGCGAAGAAGGCAAAGGCTTCAAACAGCTGATGGAAACCTTCGAATCGGCCCGTATCCAGACAGCCGCGCGTGCCATCGGTGTGGCGCAATCCGCGCTTGATATCTCGATGCAATACGCCATCGACCGCAAGCAGTTCGGTAAATCCCTGATCAACTTCCCGCGCGTATCGTCCAAGTTGGCGATGATGGCCGTCGAAATCATGATCGCACGCCAGTTGACGTATTTTTCGGCATTCGAAAAAGACGAAGGCCGTCGGTGCGATGTTGAGGCAGGCATGGCCAAATTGCTGGGCGCTCGCGTCGCTTGGGCTGCCGCCGACAACGGCTTGCAGATTCACGGCGGCAACGGTTTCGCGCTGGAATACAAGATCAGCCGCGTGCTGTGTGATGCACGCATCCTGAACATCTTTGAGGGTGCCGCCGAAATTCAGGCACAGGTCATCGCGCGCCGCATTTTGGGATGATACTTGTACGATAATCTGCAATCTGGCGCGCGGGCAACTGCGCGCCTTTTTGCTGTGTGCAAGGCTGTTGTAAATTGCATGACAGACATGCGTGCAAACGCGCGGCCGGGGCTTGCCTCACCCTCGGACTGCGCCTATCCCAATGGGATGACCAGCACCCGACTGACCCCTGACACATGGCTCGCCGCTGGCTTTGACGCGCTGCAAGAGTTGGGCGCGCAAGCTATTGCCGCAGAACCGCTCGCGCGGCGGCTCGGCACGACCAAAGGGTCGTTTTACTGGCACTTTCGCGATGTCCCGACATTTCAGGATGCGCTGTTGGTCAGGTGGCAAGAGGCGGCTCTGGCACATGTGGCAAACTTGCCCAAATCCGCCGATGAAGCAGACCAGAAACTGCGCCAGTTCGGGCGGGAAATCATGAAAGACCGCAACGAAGTCGCGCTGCGCATTTGGGCACAACGCGACCAGCGTGTCGCTGCAGCGTTAAACGCTGTGGACAATGCACGCCGGGATTATCTGGTGTCACTTCTGGAGCAACTTGGCCTTGGCAACCCTGACTTTGCCCGCGCCCTACAGGCAACGCTTGTTGGCTTGCCGCAGATATCCCCAAACACCCACACAGATCAAACCGCGCCGTTCAATACGTTGGTCGACACGGTTCTCGCTTTGGCTGACGAATAACGATGTTTTCCCATCTGCTCTACGCGATGGCTTTTGTCATGCTCGCCTCTGAAACAGATCAAACCGTACGCGCCTACGCAGGACCAGACAGCAGATGGACACTTGTCGAGATGCAAGGCGCCCCCTTTACGGCAACCGCAACCATGCAGTTTCCGCAGGCCGGCGTCATCACCGGCATGGCGCCTTGCAACAGCTACCGTGCGGCCCTGACCGTCCCTTATCCGTGGTTCAACAGCGGACCCATCGCCGCCACAAGGCGCGCCTGTCCCGATCTGGCAGCAGAGGCCGCGTTTTTCAAAGCGCTGGAGGCCGCAACCCTCGCCGAAGTGCGCGGCGACATACTGATCCTATCTGACGAGACCGACGTGCTCTTGATCTTCAAAGCAATCGACTGAACGTCTCGACAAACCGCGCGCGGGCCTCCGGCAGGGGCTTGCCGCCCAAATCCCGCGCCAGATGCGCGTCCAGAAAATAACCTGTCGTGCGGAACGCCGCAGCGATTTCAGCATCAGCACCGGTCCCTCCCCCCCGCAGAACGGCAGGCAATGGCAGCATCCTATCCACCCATTCGCCTGCACCCTCTAATGATACCGCACGCCCGCTTTTGGGCGACACGTAAATCAGACCCTCTGTCTGTCCGGTCACAGCGCATTCGCTCAGGTCCAGCGCGTAACCCATGTCTTCAAGCAGCGCTATTTCCCACTGCAGATAGGCCAGTGGCCAAATCTCGTTCTGGCCCAACAGATCAAGCAGCGCCTCGCTGCGCCGGTACAGCGCGGTGTGCGGCTCCCGCTCGGGCAGGCAAAATGACAGCAACGCCGTGACCGCATTCAGCCCTGCCAGCGCCAAGCGATCCCCCATCGCAAGTGCCGCGCGACTGCGCACAGGCTCAACCGTGAATGCGCCGATATGATCCTCAAGCCTTGCCCGCCACGCAACATCAAGCTGCGCACCCGGCTGCAGAATCGGCGCGATCTTGCGACTGGTACCGCCCCGGACAACGCCCAGATGCCGACCCTGTTCTGGCGTAAACACTTCGATAATGGCAGAGGTTTCGCCGTGGCGGCGAGAGCTGAGGAGGATGCCCTGCCCACGCCATTCCATCAGCCAAGACCTTCGTCGTGCAAAAGATGTCGACCCTGACGGTCCTCCACCTCAATCACCCAAAGATCAGGGTCAAACCCACGTTGCCGGGTGATCGTCTCATCCACGTCCCGTTCCGCCCCACTGGTCAGTTCGACCCATTTGCGGTCGCCGGTCATCAAATCGAACGATCGGTGGAACAGAACCGCTTGGCCGTCCAGCGTCGACAGTTTCACCAATACGGCCCCCCCGGTATCATCACCATGCGCCACAACGAACGCAGGGATATCATACATGCGCAACCGGGCGCGGTAGGCATCAACCCAAAAGCGTGCGGTCAGGCGGGCCATAGGTCAGGTTCACCCGTTCCCGTCTTTGAAATCCAGACCCATTTCGGAATAACGCTCCGATTCCTCCAGCCAGTTTGGCCGCACTTTAACCTGCAAGAACAGATGGATTTTGCGCCCCATAAACTCTTCCAGCTCTTCGCGCGCGGCCTTGCCGACCGCTTTGATCGTCTCGCCCTTGTTACCCAGCACGATACCTTTGTGGCCGTCACGCACGACATAGATCAACTGGTCGACGCGGGCAGAACCGTCTTTGCGCTCTTCCCAGTTCTCTGTCTCAACAGTCAACTGATAGGGCAGTTCCTGATGCAAGCGCAGGGTCAGCTTTTCACGCGTCATTTCCGCTGCAATCATCCGCATCGGCAAATCGGCAATCTGGTCTTCAGGGTACAGCCACGGCCCTTCCGGCACTTCGCCCGCCAGCCATTCGCGCAAGACGTTCACACCGTGCCCCCGCTCAGCCGAGATCATAAAGGTCTCTGAAAACGGGAAACGGTCGTTCATCTTCTTTGACAGACCCAACAGCACCGGCGCTTCGACACGGTCAATCTTGTTGATCGCCAGCGCCACTTTGCGCCCTTGCCCGATGTTGGCCAGCCCTTCCAGAATACGCTCAACGCCTTCTGTCACGCCGCGATTGGCCTCGATCAGCAGCACGACAACATCCGCATCCGCTGCACCACCCCAAGCGGCGGCAACCATCGCGCGGTCCAACCGGCGGCGCGGCTGGAACAGACCGGGCGTATCGACGAAAACGATTTGGCTTTGCCCTTCCATCGCGACGCCGCGAATGCGCGCGCGCGTCGTCTGGACCTTGTGGGTCACAATCGACACTTTAGCGCCGACCATGCGGTTCAGCAGCGTGGATTTACCAGCGTTCGGTTCACCGATCAGGGCGACAAATCCGGCCCTCGTCCCGGTTGGCTCGGATTGTGTCATGTGTCTGTCTCCAATTGCGCCAATAGCATTGTGGCTGCAGCCTGTTCGGCGGCGCGTTTCGAGGGGGCGGTGGCGCTGGCCTCTGCCCCGTTTTCCAACTGTGCCGCAATCGTAAAGACCGGCTGATGGTCCGGCCCGCTGCGCGCAGTTTGTACGTATCTGGGTGGCGCAAACTTCCGCGCCTGCGCCCACTCCTGCAATGCGGTCTTTGCGTCGCGTGCGTCTTCCTCGACTGTATCAATCCGCTTGCCCCACAGACGCAACACCAGCGCCTTGGCCGCTTCAAAACCACCGTCCAGATAGACCGCCGCAATCACAGCTTCGATCGCGTCGCCCAGCAACGCCTGCTTGCGCCGCCCGCCCGATATCATCTCGGAGCGGCCCAGTTTCAGCACATGGCCCAGATCAATTTCGCGCGCCACATCTGCACAGGTTTCCTTGCGCACAAGCGCGTTGAACCGTGGAGCAAGCTGCCCTTCGGACGCTTTGAGATCAACCGCAAGCAAAGCCTCGGCCATTACAAGGCCCAAGACGCGGTCCCCCAGAAACTCTAGCCGCTGGTTGTCATCGCGGTTCGCCGACGACATTGACGCATGGGTCACGGCGCGGCTCAGCAATTCGGGCTTGGCAAACTTGTGCCCGATACGTGCCTCAAAGGCCTTGAGATCGCCGCTTAACTTCATTCGACCGCTTTAAAGAACCTGCCGCTGCGCCATGTCCAGAAATACAGCATGGAGCTGCCTGCTGAACTGAACATGATGCGGTCGGCCCGTCCGATAAGGTTCTCGAACGGCACAAACCCGACACCACCGGCCTGCTGCGCCAGACGGCTGTCTGCTGAATTGTCGCGGTTATCACCCATAAAGAAATAATGCCCCTCAGGTACAGTATACACACCTGTCCGATCAGATCCCTGATTGTTGATGTTCAACACCGAATAGGAGACGCCGTTCGGCAGCGTTTCGATCTGGCGGCCCTTAAGACACAAGCCCCCTTCGCCGACAGCACCGTTTTCACAGCGCGGTCTCAGGCGTTGCGGACCTTGGGGGGCCATGATCTCTTCAAAATCGGCGACATCCTGCAGGCCAACAGCCACATCGTTGATGTGCAGCACACCGGCCTTCATCTGGATCGTGTCACCCGGCAGACCGGTCAGGCGTTTGATATAATCACGCCCCGACACCGGATGGCGGAATACAACAACATCGCCACGCTCAGGGTCACTGCCGAACAGACGGGTATTTTCGCCATCCAGCCAGCCGCAGACATCTTTTGCATCCACTTCGATCCCGATGTTCGGCAACATCAGACTGGGGCAGGAAGAATAGGAATACCCATAAGCCATCTTGTTCACGAACAAAAAGTCACCGATCAACAACGTCTCTTTCATTGACCCTGACGGAATCCAGAACGGCTGAAAAAACAACGTCCGAAAAACACCCGCAATCAGCATGGCATAGACGATGGTCTTGATGGTCTCGACAAAAGCGTTGCCGGTCTTTTCTTTGTCGGCCATGCGGCACACCTCGGTGGTTTGAGTTTGAGGTTACATGCGGGCGGCGGGCGGTGCTGTCAAGGGACGCTTCACCCTTGTGGCTTGGGCCGCGCCTCAATCACGACAAAGGCCTGCGCCCAAGGATGATCATCGGTCAAAGTTACGTGAATAATGGCCTCGTGCCCCGCAGGCGTCATGCTGGCCAACCGCTCTGCCGCCCAGCCCGTCACCTCCATAACCGGTTGCCCGGTCCTGAGGTTGCTGACCGCCATATCGCGCCAACTGATCCCCATGCGCAAACCGGTGCCCAGCGCCTTGGAGCAGGCTTCTTTAGCCGCCCACCTTTTGGCATAGGTGCCCGCCACATCTTTGCGGCGTTCTGCCTTGGCTTGCTCCACTTCCGTGAAAACACGGTTCCGGAACCTGTCGCCAAACCGGTCGAGTGTGCCTTGAATGCGTTCAATATTTGCAAGGTCGGTGCCGATGCCAAGGATCATACCACGCCCTCACTGTATGTTGTTCGCCCGATCACTCCGACCGCGCATCATCCATCAAGCGGCGCATTTCGATGATGGCAGGTTTCAGCCCCAGAAATATCGCCTCACCGATCAGGAAATGCCCGATGTTCAACTCGCGCACTTCCGGCAATGCGGCCAAGGGCGACACGGTGTCATAGCTCAGCCCATGACCTGCGTGGACTTCCAGCCCAAGACTATGGGCAAAGGTCGCCATGTCCCGCAGCTTGATCAACTCTGCATCCGCCTCCTCTGTGCGGCCCTCCACATAGGCATCACAATAGGCACCTGTGTGCAATTCGATCACTTCGGCACCAATCCGGTTGGCCGCCTCGATCTGGCGCGGGTCTGCAGCGATAAATATCGACACGCGGCTGCCTGCCTCGCGCAAGGGCGCAATAAAATGCGCCAGCTTGTTCTCTTCACGCGCCACCTCAAGACCGCCTTCGGTCGTCCGCTCTTCGCGTTTTTCCGGCACGATGCAAACCGCGTGGGGTTTATGGCGAAGGGCAATCTTCTGCATCTCTTCGGTTGCGGCCATTTCAAAGTTCAACGGAACGCTCAGAATTTCCATCAGCCCTTCGATGTCGGCGTCCGAGATGTGGCGCCGGTCTTCACGCAAATGCGCTGTAATGCCATCCGCGCCCGCGTCTTCCGCAATCTTGGCTGCGCGCAGCGGATCGGGATAATCCCCGCCCCGCGCGTTGCGGACCGTTGCAACATGATCAATGTTCACACCAAGGCGTAATTTTTCCGTGCTGCTCATCTGTCCGCCCTCATTTCTTTTCCTCTTTGCGACGCAATGCATCCGCTTTGGTCTTCAACGCGGCTTTCTGCTTCATCGCTTCAAACTTGGCCTTGATAGCGCCCCGCCTACGGTGCTGGTACGCCCGCAAAATCGGCACCATCAAATAATACGCCACGCTGGCGCAGATCACACCTGGAATGATGCCGCCAATCAGATAAGGATAAAAGACATCGCGCGAAAATATTGCAAGCCCTGACCAATCCATCCGGGCATGGGTAAAGACCGCGACAAAGTTGTGCCATAGATCGCTGCCCGCATTGCCGAACTTGCGGCTCAACGCGCTTAACTCGCCCTCCTCCAGCTCTGTGCCAAGGATCAGGTGCCCGGTTTTGAGCGATGCCAGCGCAATAAACACGAACGTTAAGGGATTGCCGACAAAGGTGGCCATCAAGGACGCCAGCATATTGCCCTTCATCAACCGCGCCAGCAGCACTGCAAACACGAAATGCATGCCAAAGAGCGGCGTGAACGTCACAAACACACCGGCCCAGACACCCCGCGCAATGCGTTCGGGGCTGTCCGGCAGACGGCGCATACGGTGTTTAACATAGTGAAATGCGCGCGCCCATCCACCGCGTGGCCAAACAAATTCGGCCATCGCGCGCAGCGTCGGTTTTGGATCGCGGCGTTTAAAAATCAACTCTCAGATCCACTACCGATCACATTGCCCTAAAATGATGCCATCAAGCATCTTTGTGTTCCGCCAAGGTCGCATTCTTGTTTCTATAGCGCGAAATAGCGGCCACATCGCCCTCTGCTTCAAGCGTAAGCATCAAGGAATGCAGATGCGCAACGTCTCTTAATGCCACATAGATCAACAAACGATAAAAGTCAGGTTTGCGTTCCAAGAACTTCAAGTCCGAGATATTGGCGGATGCCTCTCCGATCAAGGTGCAGATCCGCCCCAACACGCCGGCACCGTTGCCAATTGTCAGGTCAAGCACGGCCTCGTTGATCGCCAAATGATTTCCGTCATGCCAGCGCAGGTCAAGCCAACGGTCGGGTTGATCCTCGTATTCCGACAAACGCGCGCAATCAATCGCATGTACGCTGACGCCGTGACCACGATAAGTGATCCCGACAATCCGCTCTCCGGGCAGTGGATTACAACACGGCGCACGGTCAAAGGACTGGCCCGGCTCCAGTCCCGCAACGGCGTGTTTGGAATCAACCTGTTTGCCGCTCACCCGCTCCAGATCAGGATAGACCGACTGGACAACGGAACGGCCGGTCAGCTCGGAACTGCCCAAAAGCGCCAGCAACTCTTCTGCACTTTTCAGTCGCATGTTCTTGGCGGCAGTCCGCAAAACCTTGTCGGTGGATTTCTTGCCCACCTGCGCAAAGGCAGAGCGCGCAAGTTCCTGCCCCAACTTGATAAACCGCGCACGGTCTACTTCCCGCAATGATCTGCGGATGGCCGACTTTGCCTTGCCGGTCGTGGCGATATCAAGCCATGTCACCTGCGGTGTCTGACCTTGCGCGCGGATAATCTCAATGGATTGCCCATTCTTGACCCGCGTCCACAAAGGCACCCGCATGCCGTCAATCTTTGCCCCCACACAGGCGTTCCCGATGCGCGTATGAATAGCATAGGCAAAATCAATCGGCGTCGCACCGCGTGGCAGCTTGATCACATCGCCCTTGGGGGTAAAGCAGAACACCTGATCGGCGTACATTTCCAGCTTTACCGCCTCTAGAAAATCCTCGTGATTCTCTTCGGCGTCAAATTGTTCTGTCAGTTGGGTAATCCACTTGGCCGGATCAACCGCAAACGGGTTTTTCGACCGCACACCATCCCGGTAAGACCAATGCGCGGCGACACCACTTTCGGCCACATCATGCATCTGGCGCGTGCGGATCTGCACTTCGACAATCTTGCCATCACGGCCCGATACAGTGGTGTGAATGGAACGGTATCCGTTGGTCTTGGGCTGGCTGATGTAATCCTTGAACCGCCCCGGCACCGCACGCCACCGTGCGTGGATAATGCCCAGCGCACGATAACAGTCTTCCTCGGACCCCGTGATCACACGGAACCCGTAAATGTCGGACAGCCGCGAGAAACTAAGGTCTTTTTCCTGCATCTTGCGCCAGATTGAATAGGGCTTCTTGGCGCGGCCAAAGACCTCCGCCTCCACCGGTGCCTTGCCCAGTTCGTGCCGCATATCGCCAGTGATTTTCTGGATGACATCCCCAGTTTCGCGTTGAAGCGAGATAAACCGCCGCATGATGCTGGCGCGCCCTTCGGGGTTCAGCACCTTAAAGGCCAGATCCTCAAGCTCTTCTCGCATCCATTGCATACCCATACGACCAGCCAGCGGCGCATAGATTTCCATGGTCTCGCGCGCCTTTTGCGCCTGCTTTTCCACGCGCATCGCTTTGATTGTGCGCATGTTGTGCAAGCGGTCAGCGAGTTTGACCAGAATAACGCGCAGGTCCTTGGACATCGCCATGAACAGCTTGCGAAAATTCTCGGCCTGCTTGGTTTCCGTTGAATTAAGCTGCAGATTGGTCAGCTTGGTCACACCATCAACCAGTTCAGCGACTTCCTTGCTGAACAACCGTGCTACATCTGAATAAGACGCGCGAGTGTCTTCGATGGTGTCGTGCAGCAATGCTGTGATGATTGTGGCATCATCCAGTTGCTGCGCCGTCAGCAAGGCGGCAACTGAAACTGGGTGCGTAAAGTAAGCCTCGCCCGAATGACGCTTTTGACCCTCGTGCATGTCCATGCCGAATTGGTACGCGGCACGGATCATCTTTTCGTCGGTCTTGGGGTTATAGGCCCGGACAAGGGCAATCAGTTCATCGGCAGTGATTTCGGCGGTGTGCATGCCTGCTGCCTCTTGGCGGGCGCCAAGCGCCGTTGGTTAGCCCTGACCTTGTGCTGCCATCAACTGGCGCAACAACATCTCTTCGGACATGCTGTCTTCTTCGGGCTTGTCCTGCTCTGCACCCATCAAAAGCGCCATGGCGTCTTCTTCGGGCTCATCAACCTCGATCTGATTCTGGTTTGATTCGATAAGGCGCTCGCGCAGATCATCCGCTGACTGTGTCTCATCCGCGATCTCGCGCAAGGAAACGACGGGGTTCTTGTCGTTGTCACGATCAACAGTTACTGGCGATCCAGCCGAGATTTCGCGTGCGCGGTGCGCGGCCAACATGACCAGCTCGAAACGATTAGGTACTTTGTCGACGCAATCTTCTACGGTAACGCGGGCCATGGAATGCTCCAGTTTCTCTCGGATTTATCAGAAGTGCGGTATCTAGGGGCGTTTGTACGGATTTACAAGCCGCTATTGTGCGACTTGAACCGTGTCTCTGTCGCCTTCTGGCAACGCATCCAGCATCTCGCTGACCGTTTTCCCGAGAACAGGATGCCTCCAGTCGGCAGCGACCTCTGACAACGGGACCAATACAAAGGCACGGTCCTGCATTCTGGGGTGTGGCAGGATCAGTATTTCGGGCGTTTGTGTCATTTGCTGCGCCAAGGGCAACGCCCGCCAGCGCGCATGTGTCTGGGCGTCAGGCAAGACAATTTGCTCATACGAGATCAGGTCAATATCCAGCGTCCGCTGCCCCCAACGCTGTGTCCGGGCGCGCCCCATTTCGTTCTCGATCTCGTGCATTACTTCGAGTGTCCGGTCGGGCGACCACATAACATCACAATTTGCCGCAGCATTGATAAAGTCGGGTCCATTGCCTGCGGGAAAGGCAGGAGTATGGTACAATCTGCTGCGGGCGCGAATCACCGCCCCGCGTTTTTCAAGCGAGCTTATCGCTGCCAAGAGAGTTTGTTCCGGTTTGCCAATAGATGACGCGAGGTTAGCACCAAGCGATAAATTGATATTTGACCAATGCTTAGTCAATTTGGTTCCTTCTTCATGAAGAGCATGGCCTTGCGGCGCTTAATTTAAAGCATAGATAAGCCCACGGCGGATAAGAGCCGTATTCCTGTCCCCGCCATTCAGGCACTTGTAGGGCAGGCCACAACAAGAATAAATATCCACATTTGAGGCAAAGGATTGAAGTATGTTTTATAAGGACGAGCGACTGGCGCTCTTTATTGATGGCTCCAACCTCTATGCCGCTGCCAAGGCACTTGGATTTGACATCGACTACAAACTGTTGCGGCAGGAATTCATGCGCCGGGGCAAGTTGCTGCGTGCATTTTACTACACCGCTTTACTGGAAAACGATGAATATTCCCCGATCAGACCGCTGGTGGATTGGTTGAATTACAATGGCTTCACCATGGTGACAAAGCCGGCCAAAGAATACACCGACAGCATGGGCCGCCGGAAGGTCAAAGGAAACATGGACATCGAGCTTGCCGTCGATGCACTGGAACTTGCGCCCTATCTGGATCACATCGTGATCTTTTCCGGCGATGGCGATTTCCGCCCCCTTGTAGAGAGCATTCAGCGCAAAGGTGTGCGCGTGTCCGTCGTCTCGACCATCAAAAGCCAGCCGCCGATGATTTCGGATGATCTGCGTCGGCAAGTGGACAACTTTATCGAACTGGACGACCTGCGCGATGTGATCGGACGCCCCTCGCGCGAAGGTGCTGCCGGGTCAGACTGAATCGTTTCCACGAGCCATCTAACGCCAACACACCCGGAACGCCGCTAAGGAGCGGCAATTTGGGTTCAACGCGTGGCGCACTACTTGATCTGACCGGACCGCTCACCCTCAGGGCTGACTGCCATTTTCGCCAAACAGGTGTGAGCGCGCCATTTCGATCATATCGACCGGTTCGACATTTTTTGGCAGATCCCGGCTCAGCACCTGACCAACCAGAAAATCCGTGCGAAAACCCAGATCGTCCAACACAGCTGCATCTGTGGCCTTGACGGCACGGTCCGCCGCCAGTTTCAGCGCATCATCGCCAATGCCAGAAAAAGCAAACGACAGAACCATGAACACACCTTCGCCCTGATAGGTGATGATGCCCTGTATCCCCAGAAACTCAAGCGTCAACTGTTTGGCCAACTCCAGCAGGTATCGGTCAAATTGGTCGGCACTCAGCTTGTAGGACAGATCAGCGAAATTGTCGATCATCATCGTCACCACACCCAACCGTTTCGGGATCTCGTTGACGATTGTTGCGGCAGAACTGGCAAGCGGGCCTTTTGTGATCATGGCAGGGTCCGACATGATGCCTTGAGACCCGGTAATGCTCTGCGTTTTGGTACGGGTCTCCAACGTCCGCAGCTTTTCGACTGGCACCTGAAGGAGACGCTTCAGTTCAATATTCTGCAAACCTGCATTCAGGATGCGTGCTTCCAACTCGAACTTTTCAAAGGGTTTGACGATATAATCCCAAGCCCCCGCGCGAAACGCCTCCATGATGTGATCCCTGTCGCCCAGTGCTGTCAGTATGATAACTGGTACGTGCTCGTAGGTCTTGATCTGCCTCAGACTTGACAGAAACTGGGTCCCGGTCATTTCGGGCATGTTGATATCGAGTAGAATACAATCAAACGGTTCAGGACTTTTTTCGATCATCGCCATCGCTTCAAAACCTGATCGCGCAAATTTCAAATTTTCATAACGTATCGAATTCAGGAATATTTCGAGCACTTCCAGAACAACGATGTCATCGTCCACGACTAGGATCCGCATTGCATCCATTTCTTCCATTTATTGACGGCAATGGCATCCTGTCGCATCGTAGTTTTGCACGGTGTGCGGGTAAAAGGATGTGTCCCACGGTCATATGATGCTGCGCCCGGCCAACGCCGTTCCAGCGCGAGCCTGAGATAAGCTAAGTTAACAGTCCGACCCGTCAAGGGAAAGCCCAACCCAACGTTGTATAAATTCGCCTTTAGCGTTAAATCCGTCGGCCTCGGGTCGCATAGGCAAACTGGACGCAGCCCCGATCACCCGTTAGGGAAGGGCCAATGCAGGAGCGCACAATGACGAAACAACCACTTACCCTATACCTCGCCGCCCCTCGCGGGTTCTGTGCAGGCGTCGACCGCGCCATAAAAATAGTGGAAATGGCGATCGAAAAATGGGGGGCCCCTGTCTATGTCCGCCACGAAATCGTCCATAATAAATTCGTTGTTGACGGTTTGCGCGAAAAAGGTGCGATATTCGTCGAAGAGCTGAGCGAATGCCCCGATACGCGGCCTGTGGTTTTTTCGGCACATGGTGTGCCTAAATCTGTACCTCATGCCGCCGAGGCCCGTAACATGGTCTTTGTCGACGCCACCTGCCCGCTTGTCAGCAAGGTTCATATCGAAGCACAGCGACATTCGGACGCTGGTTTGCAGATGATCATGATCGGGCATGAAGGCCATCCAGAGACCGTCGGCACCATGGGCCAATTGCCCGAAGGTGAAGTTTTGCTGGTCGAAACCCCCCAAGACGTAGCTGGAATAGTGGTCAGAGATCCCACCAAGCTGGCCTATGTCACTCAAACGACCCTAAGTGTGGACGACACCGCAGACATTGTTGCCGCCCTCAAGGACCGGTTTCCCGCGATTGTTGGCCCGCACAAAGAAGACATCTGCTACGCCACGACCAACAGACAAGAAGCCGTCAAAGCGATGGCACCAAAATGTGATGCGATGCTTGTCGTCGGCGCGCCAAATTCATCAAACTCCAAACGCTTGGTAGAGGTCGGCGCGCGCGCAGGCTGCACCTATGCGCAGCTTGTGCAGCGCGCCACCGACATCGACTGGCGCGCTTTGGACGGCATCAAAAGCATGGGCATCACAGCCGGTGCTTCCGCCCCCGAGGTGCTGATCAACGAGGTCATCGACGCATTCAAAGAACGCTATGACGTCACCACAGAACTGGTTGAAACGGCCGTCGAAAACGTTGAGTTCAAAGTGCCGCGTGTGCTGCGCGAAACGGCGTAAAAATGAACATCACTGCCATCCCGCGCGCTGCCCTGATCCTTGGACTGGCGGGCCTGATCCCCTTTATCTGGGCTGCCCTGCTGACCCTTGGCCTGCTCGACGCCGCAAGTTGGCCCCTGCCCCCAGTGCTAAAAGGCGATGGTCAACTCATCATGATCCGCTACGGCGGCATCATCCTGCCTTTCATGTCCGGCGTGTTGTGGGGGTTCGCAACCAAGGCAAATGGCCCACAAGCCGTTGCCGCCTACGCGCTGTCCGTCCTGCCCGCGCTTTGGTGGTTTTTCCTCCCCGGCAGCGGCGTTTCCAGCGCGCTTCTTAACCTCGCCACCGGCTTCATCGGCCTGCTGATCCTTGATTTCGCCTATCAAAGCTGGCGCTTGGCCCCACCATGGTGGATGTCCCTGCGCATCTTGTTGACGGCCGTCGTCCTGATTTGCCTCAGCATCGGTATCTGGGCATGAGCGATCCTGAAACACTCAAGGTCTACGCCGATAAGGCCGAAGAATATGCGACCCTCGTGTCTGGCCAAACGCCCACGGATCCCCTGCTCACAGCCTTTATCGCCCTATTTTCCAAAGGTGCGGACGTCCTTGATCTTGGCTGCGGCCCCGGACACGCGGCACATGCGATGGCTGACGCGGGCCTAACCGTCACGGCCACTGACGCCGTTCCTGAAATGGTCGCCCGCGCAGGCAACCACCCCTCCGTCACGGCGTATGTCGCCACTTTCGACGACATCGCGGGTGATGCCGTTTATGATGGCATCTGGGCCAACTTTTGCCTTCTGCATGCCCCGCGCGCGGACATGCCGCACTACCTTACTGCCCTGCATACGGCCCTGAAACCACAGGGCATCCTGCACATCGCCCTGAAAACTGGCACCGGCGAACAGCGTGATCCGATAGGGCGGCTTTACACCTACTACACCGACGCCGAACTCACTGATCTGCTCAATACTGCAGGGTTCACGGTCACAAATCGTACCACCGGGCGCGATATAGGGCTGGACGGCGTCCCTGCCAATTGGATAGCCCTGCGCGCATATGGCTAAGTTATTCGCATACACAGACGGGGCCTGCTCCGGCAATCCCGGGCCGGGCGGCTGGGGCGCGTTGATGCTTGCGCGCGACGGCGACAAGATCGTGAAACAGCGAGAGCTCAAGGGTGGCGAGCCTGCGACCACCAACAACCGCATGGAACTCATGGCCGCCATCAGCGCACTTGAAGCGCTCGACCGGCCCACAGAAATCACAATCATCACCGACAGCAACTACGTCAAGAACGGTATCACCAGCTGGATTTTTGGTTGGAAAAAAAACGGTTGGAAAAACTCAGCCAAGAAGCCCGTCAAGAACGCGGAACTCTGGCAACGTCTGGATGCCGCGAACGCCCGCCATCAGGTCACGTGGGAATGGGTCAAGGGCCACGCAGGCCACCCCGAGAACGAGCGCGCCGATGCACTGGCCCGCGCAGGCATGGCGCCGTTCAAACCGTGACAGACCGCACATGACCCTTGTGGCCCTTCTTGACTACGCATCTGTGCTGATCTTTGCGATCACCGGTGCCTTGGTCGCCAGCCGTGCACAGCTTGATCTGGTGGGTTTCGCGTTCATCGCCTGTCTCACGGCGCTTGGCGGCGGCACAATCCGCGATCTGCTGCTGGACCGGAACCCGATTTTCTGGATCGCCAATCCCACCTACCTCGCTGTTGCGGCGGTCGCTGCATTGGTGGTGTTTTTCACAGCACATCTGCTGGAAAGCCGCTATAGAACATTGATCTGGCTCGACAGTTTCGCCCTCGCGGTGGCGGTTGCCGCGGGTGCAGGTGTCGCCATCGCCTTGCAGCAATCCCCGACAATCGTGATGCTGATGGGCGTGATCACCGGCTGCATGGGCGGTCTGATGCGCGACGTCGTGGTGGGTCAGGTTCCCTTGGTGCTGAAACAAGGTGAACTGTATGTCACGGCAGCATTTGCCGGGGCTGCTGTTGCAGTCACCTGCCAGCATTACGAATTGGCCACACCGCTTGCCTTGCTGGCAGGTGCGGGCGTGACATGGGTGCTGCGCGCAGGATCGCTGTTTTTCGGCTGGCATCTGCCGGTTTACAAAAGCACACCACCGAAAGTCTGACAAACTGCCCAGCGCAACCTTGTCCCTTTGCACCTCCTGCCGTTAAAAGGGCCCAAACGCCCAAAGGAGACAGGCATATGACATTCGACCGTTCGATCAAGATTGCGCCGTCCATCCTTGCAGCGGACTTTGCCAACTTCGGTGCCGAATGCGCCGCCGTTGAAGCGCAAGGTGCCGATTGGGTCCATGTCGATGTGATGGACGGCCATTTCGTACCCAACATCACCTTTGGTCCGGCAACCTGTGCCGCCATCCGCCCTCATATCAAAGGGGTGATGGACGTGCATCTGATGATCTCTCCGGTCGACAGCTACATCGACGCCTTCGCCCACGCCGGTGCCGACGTCATCACCGCCCATATCGAAGCCGGCCCGCACATCCACCGCACCCTCCAAGCGATCCGCGCCACGGGTGCAAAGGCGGGCGTCGCGCTGAACCCCGGCACCCCGGCAGAGAGCATCGCGCATCTGATGGATATGGTTGATCTGGTCTGCGTGATGACCGTGAACCCAGGTTTTGGCGGGCAGAAATTCATCGACATGAGCGACAAGGTCAAAACCCTGCGCCAGATGATCGGTGATCGTCCCGTTCATATTGAGATCGACGGCGGGGTGGATCCGACCACCGCGCCCATAGTTGCCGGTGCTGGTGCAGATGTGCTGGTAGCGGGCAGTGCGGTGTTCAAAGGCGGCTCTGTGCACAACCCAGCGCCTTACGGCGAAAACATCCGCGCTATTCGCGCGGCGGCCCAAGGTGTCTACGTCTGATCAAGGGCGAAGACAGCCAAAGGCTGAATGACCGCAATCCTTAACAAAGGGTTAACATACTGATTAAAATGCAATGTTTCGCATGCGAAACAAATGGGTCTTTGCTCTCACACAAAGTGATCTGCAAAAGCCTCCATTAATTTGTGCTTCAATATCTTGCCTGTAGGTGCCGCAGGCAGGCTGGTGCCCAGAAAAATCCGGCTGGGTCGTTTGTACCCTACCAGCCGTTCCTTGACGAAACTGCGCAGCGCCTCAACCTCCAGCGTGTCACCTTCGGCAATCTGGACAAAGGCCAAGACTTGTTCATCACCGTCCACCATCCGACCGATGACCGCCGATTGGATAACCTGCGGATGATCGTTCAACGCCGCCTCGACCTCTGGCGGATAGACATTGAACCCGCCGTGAATGATCAACTCTTTTGAACGCCCCAAGATATGCAAAAGCCCGTGCACGTCAACCTTGCCCAGATCACCGGTGCGCAGCCAGCCATCCGCACTCAATGCCTTTTCGGTCTCGACCGGATTGCGGTAATAGCCTTTCATCACATGCGGACCACGCACCAAAACCTCGCCCTCACCCGCGCCGTTCCCGCCGGGTGCCATATCGTCAATGCGCACCTCTGTGCCCGGCGTTTTTGGCCCGACCGAAACATCGGTTGACCCCAACGCGTTGTTTGTTGCCGACGCTCCTGATGAGGTTTCCGTCATCCCGAACCCGTTTTGCAGCGGCAGCCCGTAAAACTGCTCTGCCTTACGTTTCCACGCAGGATCAAGCGGGGCGCCGCCTGACGACACGTATCGCAGGCGCGGTGCATTCAGCGTCGCCATCCCCTGTTCCTTGGCGTATTGCATGACCAACGCATGCATCTGCGGCACCGCAGGCAGCACGGTTACCCCGTTCATCACCGCATCAAACAAGGCCTGCGCCGAGAACCGCGCGTCTTGCTGCACCTTCACACCGGCATAGCACGCGCCCGTCACAACAGAGACAAGGCCAAAGACATGGGTCAGGGGCAGCACACCATAGATCACATCCGTCGAAACCATCTTGCGCAGGTTCGATGACGCGATCCCACCAAACCGCATGTTGTCATGGGTCAGCATCACGCCTTTGGGATCACCGGTGGTTCCCGTCGTATACAGCAGCACCGCTACATCATGCAGGTCCGGGTCAGGCGCGCTTGGCAAGGGTGTTGCAAGATGCATCACGCCGAACGCGCCCAAGATTTGTTTCGCACCCAAACGGTCCGCATGGGCCACCGCATCTTTTGAAACTGCCGTGGTCATCACGATTGCCGCAGGCGTTGCGTGATCCACGATCCGTTTCACTTCGCTTTCGGTCTGGCGCGCGTTCACCGGAATGATGACGGCGTCCAGCTTCCAACAGGCAAACAGCGTCGCAACCGCCGCAGCGCAGTTTTCCGACAGCATCAGAACGCGATCATTGGCACGCACACCGCCCGCGCGTAGCACATCCGCCAGCGCATCGCTTGCCTTGTCCAGATCGGCAAAGGACCATTCGGTGCCAATACTGTCCCCTAGTGCAGGCGCGCCCGGTTGCTTGGCCACCTGATCTGCCAAAAAGCTCTCTACGCGTCCCATGTGTCGTCCTTCCAATTTCCTGCTCAGGCGTGCGCCTAGCGGTAGTCCGGTTTGCGCTTTTCCAGAAATGCGGCAATGCCTTCGGCCGCTTCATCCTGTCCCGCCGCATGCGCCATCGCGTCCCGTTCGGCATCCAGCTGCTGCTGTTCGGTCTGCTCATACGCCGATGCGACCAGCCCGCGAATGACAGTTTGCGCATCACGTGGACCGGCGGCCAACGTGTCTGCCAGTATCATCGCTTCTTCCATTGCGTTGCCGACGGCGCACAAACGGCTGACAGCCCCCAGATCGGCAAACCGTGACGCCATCACCGGACGTCCCAGCAAGCACATCTCCATCGCCAAAGGGCGCGGTAACAAGCGCGCCATCGCAGAGGTCAGACCGCCATCAGGCACCAGACCCGCCTTGACATAAGCCGCCGTAAACTTGGCTTCTTTGGTCGCCACGATCATATCGCAGGCCAACGCAAGGCTAAGGCCCGCACCCGCGGCACCACCTTCGACCGCAGCGATCACCGGCACCGGACAGGCCCGCAAGCCCCGCACCAGATCATGCAGCAAATCGACCTTTTCGCGCCGTTCCGTTTCTGGCATCGCACGGCGCGCAATCAGCACGTTCAGATCACCGCCGGCGCAAAAGAAATCCCCCTCGGAGGTCAGGATCACAGCCCGAATGCGCGGTTCCTGCGCCAGCGCCATTGCATCAAGGATGCAGGCGTATAGCTCGGGCGACAGCGCACCGCGCTTCTCGGAATTGCCGTTCCAGATGATCAGCCGGTCGCCTGCGTCTTGCAATCTTGCACTCATGTCAGCCGCTCCTGTGGGACGCGTTTGAAAACGCCCGTCGAGGTGGCGATCAGCGTGCCGTCCTCATGTTCCAATACCGCGTTGATATAAAGCAGACTGCGCCCGCCGCCCACCACCGTTCCGGTTGCATACACGCGGCCCGGATGGCCCGGTGCCACAAACTGCGTCGTCATCGAAATGGTTAGAAAAGGAGCTTTGCCAGTGCTATCAACCGTCAGCGATCCGGTCGTCCCACATGCGTTGTCCAGCAGACAGGTCGCAATGCCGCCGTGCAGAACATTGTGCCGGTTGGTGTGCTGCGGCCCGATATCAAGCCAGCAGCGACCATGTGCGCGGTCGGACACGTCAACGACGTATCCGACCAGTGTTTGCGTACCCGTCTCGTCGCGGATCAGCAGGGTTTCATCAGGCAACTGAGAGGGCAATGAAGCGCTCCAGATGATAGTCTGTGTCGCCAAAGCGGTGGTCGCCCATGACGATGCGCTTGGCGATATGGGCCAGCTCGTATTCTTGGGTCATGGCAATGCCGCCATGCATCTGGATACTGTCTTCGGCCACCAGACGGCCCGCGCGACCCATCAGGTTTTTCGTCGCCGAAATGTTGCTTTCGCGCGTCTTGCGGTCTGCTTCCAGATGGCCAGCGGCGTTGATTACTGCCGAACGCGCCTGTTCCATCTCGATCAGCAGGTCAGACATGCGGTGCGCCAGTGCCTGGAACGTCCCAATGGGGCGGCCAAACTGTTTGCGTGTCAAAAGGTAGTCTTTGGTCAGGTGGGTCGCAGTATCCATCGCGCCCAGCGTTTCGGCACATTGCGCAACACTGGCTGCGGCCACCCGCGCCTCGATCGCAGTGAACGCCGCGCCCGCTTTGCCAAGACGCGCAGAGGCGTGCAGACGCACATCGTCCAACATCACCTCGGCGGCGCGACCGCCAGCCAGCAACGCGTAACCCTGCACCGTCAGCCCCTTGGTATCGGCAGGGACGAGGAACAGAGAGATACCCGCATCCTCACCCGGCGCACCGCTTTCGCGGGCAGAGACGACGATGTGATCCGCTGCTTCGGCGTTCACGACGACAGCCTTGTGGCCGTTCAGAACGATGTCATCCCCATCAACCTTTGCAGAAGTCTGCACACGGTTCAGGTCATAACGGCTGGTTGGCTCACCATGGGCAAATGCCATCTGGCACGTACCGGCAATGATCTCTTCGACCAGCGCCACTTGGCTCTCATCGCCCAGATCAGCGACCAAACCGCCAGCCAGAACAGCGGTATCAAGAAACGGCTCAACCACACCGGCGCGGCCTAATTCCTCAAACACCACCGAGATGTCAAAGCCTTTGCCGCCAAAACCGCCCTGCTCTTCGGTGAAGAGCGCGCCAATTACGCCCAGTTCGGCAAGCTGCTCCCAAATCTCGGACGACATGCCGGTGTCGCTGGCAAGGATATTGTTGCGCGTGGCCGTATCGTAGCGCTCGCGCAGGAACCGGCGCAGCGTGTCTTGCAGCATTTGCCGCTCTTCTGTCAGATCGAAGTTCATGGATTAGCCCCGCATCGTAGTCTTGGCGATGATCTCGCGCTGGATTTCGTTTGAACCGCCAAAGATCGAGAGTTTGCGGTTGTTAAAGTATTTCGCCGCAACCGGACCCGCGCCCAATGGATCAGGCAGACCGGCGTTCGACCCTTCAATTGCCTCGGACGCGAAAGGCATCGCATAGACACCAGCCGCGCGGCGGGCCAGATCGTTGATTTCCTGACGGATGATCGTGCCTTTGACCTTAAGCATCGACGCCTCGACGCCTGGTGCAGAGCCCGCAGCAGCCTTGGAGATAATGCGCAGGTTGGTGGTGGACATCGCCTTGAGGTCAATCTCGACTTGGGCGACCCGGGCCGCGAACTGCGGGCTAAAGATCAGCGGCTTGCCGTTCGACATCTCGGACTTGGCCAAACGCTTCACGGTGTTCAGACCCGCCTGAGAGAACCCGACGCCTGCGATGTTGGTGCGCTCGTGGGTGAGCAGGTATTTCGCGTAGGTCCAGCCTTCGTTCTCTTTGCCAACCAAATTTTCAACCGGCACTTCGACGTCTGTAAACCAGACCTCGTTCACCTCGGGCGTGCCATCCAGCAGGATGATCGGGCGCACTTCGATGCCCGGTGTGTTCATGTCGATCAGCAGGAACGAGATACCTTCTTGCTGTTTGACGTCCTTGTCAGTGCGCACCAGACAAAAGATCATGTTGGCGTGCTGGCCAAGCGTGGTCCAGGTTTTCTGGCCGTTCACGACGTAATGCGTGCCCGCCTCGTTCTTGACCGCTGTGGTTTTCAGTGAGGCCAGATCAGACCCCGCGCCCGGCTCTGAATAACCCTGACACCACCAGTCGTCCCCGCGCAACATGCGGGGCAGCCAATAGTCGTTTTGCTCTTGAGAGCCGAATTTTTGCAACACTGGCGCGAGCATAGAGAAACCGAACGGCACGGTGCGGGGTGAATTAGCAGCAGCGGCCTCTTCTTCGAAAATGTGGCGCTGCACCGCGTTCCACTCGGCACCGCCGAATTTCTTGGGCCAGTTGGGGACCAGCCAGCCTTGTTCATTCAGGATCGCGTGCCAGCGTTCCATGTCGTCCTTGGTCAGATCATCACCATCGCTGCCAGATACTTTGTCGCTCAGGTCTTTTGGCAGCTTCTCGGCCAGAAATGTGCGTACCTCGTCGCGGAATGCAATCTCTTCTGCGGAATAACTCAGGTCCATTTTGGTCTTCCTTCCCTAGTGTTCATCTGCCCCACAAACGGGGGGATTTCACGGGTGCGCGGGGTGCGGCTACCCTTTGTTCAAATCATCAAACGTGCGGCCCGATGCCACAAGTTCGCGTAGCAAAGGGGCGGGTTGCCAGAACCAAGCGTCGTCTTTGGCGAACGCTTCAATATCTGCCTGCACCTTGTCCAGCCCTTGAATGTCTGCCCATTTCATCGGGCCACCCCAAAAGCGGGGAAAGCCGTAGCCAAAGAGCAGTGTCATGTCGACATCCAAAGGACGGCGCGCGATGCCTTCACCGACCACCTTTGCCGCTTCATTTACCATGGCACACATGTAGCGCCTGACAATGTCTTCATCAGTGAATGGACGTGGCGTAATACCCAGATCGCGCTGTTCTGCCGCGATCAATTCCGCGATCTTGGGGTTCGGCACGCCGCCACGCTTGCCCTTTTCGTAAAGGTAATAGCCTTCGCCGGTCTTTTGACCGAAATGCCCCTGTTCGCAAAGTTTGTCCAAGTAGGTCGGCACACGTTCCTCCGGATGGCGGTGCGGCGCTTTGCGCTGGCGGGTCATCCAGCCGATGTCGAGGCCAGCCAGATCGGCCACGGCAAAGGGGCCCATCGCAAAACCGAAATCCGTCAGCGCATTGTCAATCTGATAAGGCGTTGCACCGTCCAGCACCATGTGATCCGCCGCTGTGCGGTAAACCGACAGGATACGATTTCCGATGAAACCGTCACAGACCCCTGCGCGCACAGACACTTTGCCCAGCGCCTTGCCCAGCGCAAAACCGGTTGCCACCACGTCTGGCGCGGTTTGATCGGCGACAACCACCTCAAGCAGTTTCATCACATGGGCGGGTGAAAAGAAATGCAGGCCAATGACATCAGTGGGCCGCGATGTGGAGGCCGCGATTTCGTTCACGTCCAGATACGAGGTGTTTGAGGCCAGCACACAGCCCGGCTTGCACACTGCGTCCAGCTTGCCGAACACATCTTTTTTGACGGACATCTCTTCAAATACGGCCTCAATCACCAGATCCACATCTTTCAGTGTACCGCAGTTAATAGACACCGTCAGCGCCTTGGTGGTCATCATGTCAAAGGCGTCCTGACTGATCTTGCCGCGTTTCAGAGCCCCTTGCAGATTTCCCCCGATGCGCCCTTTGGCGGCTTCAACGGCGTCATCCTTCATCTCGATCAGCACAACTTGCATGCCCGCCAGCAGTGCCGCGGTGGCAATGCCAGCACCCATTGTGCCGCCACCAATAACGCCGATGGCCTTGAGGGGCCGTGGCGCAACGCCTTTGAGTTCTGGCAGATTGCCCACAGCACGTTCGTTAAAGAACGCGTGGATCATGCCCTTGCGTTGGTCTGTGCCCATCAGTTCGATAAACAACTCACGCTCGCGCAGCATCCCTGCGTCGAAGGACAGCTCAGACGCCGCCTGCACGGCGCGCACGGCAATCGCGGGGCTGATCTGACCCCGGCCTTTTTTCAGCACAGTGTCATAGGTCGCGTCCCAGTCGATAGCGTCTGGCCCCGGCAGCGCGCTGACCGGACGGCGCGGCGCGCCTTGGGCGAGCAAATCTTGCGCATAGGCAAGGCCCACCGCTTCGGTGTCGCCCTCTTCGATCTTGTCGATCAGGCCCATCCCAAGCGCCTCGGACGCGCCGACCTGACGGCCAGTGGTGATCATCTCGATGGCTCTTTCAGCACCCGTCAGACGTGGCACACGCTGCGTACCGCCGGCACCAGGGATCAAGCCCAGATGCACCTCGGGCAGCCCGACACGGGCAGACGGTTGCGCGATCCGGTAATGCGCGCCTAACGCGACCTCAAGTCCGCCCCCAAGCGACACGCCGTGCATCGAGGCCACGACAAACAAGGGTGATGCTTCGATACGCGTACACAGGTCTGGCAGATTGGGCTGCATCGGCGGCTTGCCGAACTCTGTAATGTCCGCGCCTGCGATAAAGGCGCGCCCCTCGCCGACGATCAAAGCCGCTTTGACGCCTGCGTCCGCTTCGGCGCGGTCCATCGCGTCGGACAATCCTTGCCGCACCGCTTGGCTCAGCGCATTGACCGGCGGGTTGTCGATGCGCAGCACGGCTACGTCCCCTTGGCGCGAATAGGCTACTGGATTGCTCATGGTCGATTCCTTCTTTTTGTGCGTGCTGCCGCGGCGTCACGCATCTGCTTACACAGACAAGTGGGTCCAATCCAACCCGTGTCAGCATCGCAAGCGCCCTTGGGCCGCAACGTCAAAAGTCTCAAAGGCGGCGCCGGATCAATCGCGGCGGTAGATAAAACATCTTCCCGGCACGGCACCTTCCGGCAAGGGGATTTCTGTCAAACTGTCAAAATACATCCGGTCACTGGACACCATCATGCCCCCGTGCGCCAGCATCGGCTCAACCAAAGGCGAAATGGTGCGGGCGAAGGCATCGTTCTTTTCCAGATTATGACCCCCGAGGTCCGCGTGGACCAATGTCGCGGTCGCGCCAAACCGCGCAAGTGCTGCGGGCAAGGTGTCATTCACATCGCCCAAAATCAGGCGATCGTCAGGTGGCGTGCTGTCAGGATGCGAGGCAACTGCGCGTTCAAAAACGTAAATATCGCGGGTTCGGATAATTTCCTTGAGGTGGTGATATGTGCGCCCGTTGCCCAGACCCAATTCGAACACCGGACCCGTGAGAGCGTCTGTCGCCTCAGCGGCAAAGTTCAGGCAGGCCCGCTGCGACGTCATGCGGGCAATAAAGACGTCAAGTCGGCTCATTCGGGTCTCCTTTTGGAAATTCTGTGTCATAACATGGCCCAAACAGCGCGATTGTTAAACCGGATGCCTATGAAATCGTATCGCCGCTGGACGCTCGGGCTCAAATCGGCTTCACTCCGACTCAAGGCTATTTTACGATGATATCGGGAATTTAATGACGACTTTACTGGAAGTAGATGCGCTGACGATTGGGTTCGGCAAAGCGCCGCCAGTTGTGCGCGACGTCAGCTTTTCCGTACAGGCAGGTGAAACGCTTGCGCTGGTAGGCGAAAGCGGGTCCGGCAAAACGCTGACCTGCCGCAGTGTTCTGCGCATTTTGCCCGAGGCTGCGCAATTACGCGGTGGCAGTATCACATTTGCAGGGCACAACGGGCCGGTTGACTTAATTAATGCACCAGAACGGTTGCTGCGCAGCATTCGCGGCAATCAGGTTGCGATGATCTTTCAGGAACCGATGCGGTCGCTGTCCCCGCTGCACCGGCTTGGCAACCAAGTCGAAGAGGTTCTGCACCTGCACCGGAAGATGGGCCACGCCGAGGCCAAGCGCCGTGTGTTGGAACAGTTTGACAAGGTCGGTTTTGCTGACGCGGAACGTGCCTATAGCAGCTATCCCTTCGAGATGTCCGGCGGCATGCGCCAACGCGCGATGATCGCGATGGCGATGGTTGCAGAACCTGAATTGCTGATCGCGGACGAACCGACAACCGCCCTTGATGTGACGACGCAGGCGCAGGTGTTGGGGTTGATCCGCACCTTGCAGGCCGACACCGGAATGGCGGTGATACTGGTCACGCATGATCTGGGTGTCGTGGCAAACATGGCCGAAAAGGTCGTGGTGATGAACAAGGGCCGCGTGATGGAATCCGGTTCAGCCGCCGAGGTGCTGGGCGCGCCTGCACATGGCTATACCCAAAAGCTGTTTGCGGCTGCACCAATGATCCCGACAGTTGCGACGCCCGCGCGGGCGCTGAGCTATGACGATGTAATCCTTGATTTGAAAAACATCACCAAGACATTCACCATGCGCGCAGGCGGGTGGCGCAAACCGGTCGAAATCAAAGCGTGCCGCGATGTGAACTTGCGGGTGGTGCGCGGCAAAACACTGGCCGTGGTGGGCGAAAGCGGATCGGGTAAAACGACCTGCGCGCGTGTGGCGCTGGGCTCTGAGCGGCCAGACGCGGGCGGCGAGGTGCTGTTTCGTCCCGATCCGGGAGGTGAGGCGATCCCTGTCCATGACATGAACCGCACGCAGCGCACCGCATTCCAGCGTCAGGCGCAGATGGTGTTTCAGGACCCCTATTCCTCGCTTAGCCCGCGCATGCGGGTGATGGAGGCCTTGACCGAACCGATGGAAATCCACAACCTTGGCACCCGCGCAGAGCGGCGCGAAAAGGCCGAGGAAATGTTGCGTTGGGTGGGTTTGGACCCTGCAATGCTACACCGTTATACGCATGCGTTTTCGGGTGGACAACGGCAGCGTCTGTCGATTGCGCGGGCGTTGACATTGGACCCCCGCATCCTGATTTGCGATGAGCCGACAAGCGCCTTGGATGTATCGGTGCAGGATCAGATTTTGACCCTGCTTGAAGACATCCGCGACCGCGCCAATCTGAGCTATCTGTTTATCTCGCATGATCTGGCTGTGGTTGCGCGGATCGCCGACGAAGTCGCCGTGATGCGCGCCGGTGTGATCGTGGAACAGGCCCCGCCCGACACGCTGTTTTACAACCCGCGCCACCCCTATACCAAAGCACTGATTGCAGCGCAGCCAGAACCGGATGTGACCCGTCCTATCGACCTTGATCTGGTTGCACGCGGTGCAGGTGATCCGACCACATGGGACGACATGTTCCGCTTTGAGGGCAGCAGAGCGCCTGACTTGCGCGAACTTGAGCCCGGCCATAAGGTGCGTTGCCATGCTTAGACTTTTTGCCCTTCTGTTGATGTTTGCCACCCCGCTGGCGGCCAATCCGCTACCCCAGGAAGCCACTTTTTGGGCGATGGAAGTGCAATCAGGCAACTTGCCGCCCGTAACCGAACGCCTGCCTGACGTGCCGCTGGTCGTTGATCTGGCCGCAAAGGGCCGCGAGTTCGGCAAGCAAGGCGGCACGTTGCGCACCCTTGTCTCACGTACCAAAGACGTGCGGCAAATGGTGGTCTATGGCTATGCGCGGCTGGTGGGATACGCGCCGGATTACGAGATTTACCCCGACATCCTGCGCGACATCGAAGTGATCGATGACCGTAAGTTCATCATGCATCTACGCCCCGGCCACCGCTGGTCTGACGGAACGCTGTTTACGTCGGATGATTTCCGCTACTGGTGGGAAGACATCATCAACAACGAACTGATCCAGCCGTCCGGCCCGCCGGAGTTTATGTATGTGGACGGCAAACTCGGCACGGTCAGCTTTCCTGACAAGCACACTGTCGTGTTCGAATGGTCGATGCAGAACCCCAACTTTCTGCCTTTGCTGGCGCAAGCCGCTCCACCCTTTATCTATCGCCCTGCGCACTATCTGAAACAATTTCACGGCGATTACGCCGACCCTGCGGCGCTGAAAAAAGAGACGCGCAAGGCCCGCGTAAAAAGCTGGGCCGCGCTGCACAACAAGCGCGACAGCATGAACAAATTCGACAATCCGCAATTGCCGACACTACAGCCCTGGATGAACGCCTCTGGCCGGACGACGCGGCAGTTGTTCGTGCGCAATCCCTACTATCACCGCATCGACAGCCGTGGTGTGCAGCTGCCCTATATCGACGTGGTCGAGATGAACATCGTCGCGGGTGGCCTGATCGCTGCCAAGGCGAACGCGGGCGAAGTGGACCTGCAAGCGCGCGGTCTGGATTTTCCCGATGTGTCGATCCTGAAGAAGGGCGAAACCGACGGTGGCAATTATCGCACGCTTTTGTGGGGCAGCGGTGTAGCAAGCCAGATCGCAATCTATCCGAACCTCAATTTCAACGATCCCGTCTGGCGCGAGGTGATGCGCGACGTCCGTTTTCGCCGCGCGCTTTCGATGGGCATCGACCGCCGCATGATCAACCGCGCGCTTTACTTCGGGCTTGCGCACGAGGGCGGCATGACGGCGCTGTCCTCCAGCCCGCTTTATACTCCCCGCGATCTGACCATGTGGGCCGAAATGGACATGGACGCCTCCAACGCTCTGCTGGATGAAATGGGCCTGACCGAACGTACCGACAACGGCCTGCGCAAACTACCCGATGGCCGCCCGATGGAGTTCGTCATTGAAACCGCAGGCGAACGCCAAGAGGTCGAGAACGCGCTGGCCATTGTCACAGACACGTGGCGCGATCTGGGCATCAGCCTGATCATGCGCCCGTTGGACCGCGACATCCTGCGCAACCGAGTTTATGCCGGCGTGAGCATGGCGGCAATCTGGTATGGCTGGGACAATGGCCTGCCCTCTGCCACGACATCACCCAAGTACCTCGCGCCCACCAATCAAGAGTTTTTCGCATGGCCCAAGTGGGGACAATACTACGCCAGCGCGGGCGAATCCGGAGAGCCGCCTGACCTTGAGCCTGCCAAACGGCTTTTGGAACTGAGCGACAACTGGGCGCATACAACCGACCTGACGAAACGGCGCGCCATCTGGCAGGAAATGCTCGATATTCATGCGGATCAACAGTTTGCCATCGGTATTCTGGCCGAAGCGCCGCAGCCTGTCGTCGTCTCCAAACGCCTGCGCAATGTGCCTGAAAAGGCGATCTGGGCGTTTGAACCTGGATCGCATTTCGGCATCCACCGCATTGACGAATTCTACTTTGAAGACGCCCACCAACAGGTGCAGCAATGATGTTTCTGCGCTACGCCGTCTACCGGATGTTTACGATGCTTCTGACGCTTTGGGTGGTGTCCATTCTGGTGTTCGTGATCATCAACCTGCCCCCCGGTGATTTCCTGTCCAACCAGATTGCCGAACTGCGCGCCACCGGTCAGGCCGAAGGCGTCGCCAAGGCCGAATTCCTGCGCGCCGAATACGCGCTCGACCGTCCTTTGTGGGAGCAATACATGATTTGGGCGGGCTTTATGCCCGGCCCCAACGGTTTTGCGGGCCTGTTGCAAGGTGATTTCGGCTGGTCATTCGAATTTGACCGCCCCGTGGGCGAAATCGTCGGCGATGCGTTGTGGCTGACGGTTCTGGTGAACCTGTCGGCAGTCTTGTTCGTCTATGCGGTCGCGTTGCCACTGGGTGTGCTGGCGGCAGCAAAATCCGAAACTTGGGTGGATTATACCGCTGGTTTCGTGGGCTATCTTGGCCTTGCGACCCCCAACTTTCTGCTGGCGCTGATCTTGTTTTATTACGGCAATAAATACCTCGACCTGCCTATTGGTGGTCTGATGGACCCCGCCCTTGAGGGGGAGCCGATGTCATGGGAAAAGGTCAAATCTATCCTGCTGCACATGATCGTTCCAACCTTTGTGATCGGCACCTCCGGTGCGGCCGCCATGATGCAGCGCCTGCGCGCCAACATGCTGGATGAACTCAGCAAACCCTACGTGGAAACCGCCCGCGCCAAAGGCATGGCACCGGCGCGCATGCTCGCTAAGTATCCACTGCGCATGGCGTTCAATCCGTTTGTTGCCGACATCGGCAACCTGCTGCCTGCAATGATTTCCGGCTCTGTGCTGGTGTCTGTTGTGCTGGGCTTGCAAACCATCGGGCCGTCCTTGTTGACCGCGCTCAAATCCCAAGATCAGTTCCTTGCCGCCTTCATTCTGATGTTCGTGGCTTTGCTGACGCTGATCGGCACGATGATCTCAGACATGTTGCTGGTCTTGCTTGATCCGCGCATCCGCTACGGAGGGCGCGAATAATGGGCATCCAGCCAGACAGCCGTTACGTCGATCCCGAACCCTGGAGCGATGCAACCGACATCAGCGCACCCGAACGCTCGGATATGGATGCGCCAGGCTGGTTGCTCACGTGGCGCAAGTTCAGACGGCACAAGCTGGCGTTGATCTCGGGCATCTTCTTGTTGACCTGCTATCTGATCCTGCCGATCGCGGGCTTCATCGCGCCCTACACCCCGAACGAGCGCAGCGCGGATTACCTTTATGCCCCGCCGCAAAGCATAAACCTATGGCATGAAGGCAGCTTTGTCGGCCCCTACGTCTATCCGATCACCGCAGAGGCGGATCTGGTCAACTTCCGCTGGACCTATACGACCGATGAAACCACGCCTATGCCGCTGGAATTCTTCTGCGAAGGGGACGACTATAACCTCTTCGGCCTGATCCCGTCAGACACACATCTCTTTTGCGCGCCAACGGGGGCAACCGTGTTCATCTGGGGGTCCGACCGTTTGGGCCGCGATGTGTTCAGCCGCATTCTTTATGGCGCGCAACTGTCCCTGACCGTTGGTGTCATCGGCATCACGGTGTCGTTCCTGCTGGGCATTACCTTCGGCGCGATGGCAGGCTATTTCGGAGGCAAGACCGACTGGATCATCAACCGCGTTATCGAAGTTCTGCGTTCCTTGCCTGAACTGCCGCTGTGGCTCGCGCTCTCTGCTGCAGTTCCGTCAAACTGGGGCCCCGTGGCGGTGTTCTTTATCATTTCGATCATCTTGGGGATATTGGACTGGCCCGGTCTTGCGCGCGCAGTCAGGTCAAAATTCCTGTCCTTGCGCGAAGAAGAATACGTAAAAGCCGCCGAAATGATGGGGGCAAAACCCGCCCGCGTCATCCGTCGTCACCTGCTGCCCAACTTTATGTCGCACCTGATCGCAAGTGCGACACTGTCGATCCCGGCGATGATTCTGGGCGAAACGGCACTCAGCTTTCTGGGCCTCGGCCTGCGTGCGCCTGCGGTCTCTTGGGGCGTGATGCTGAACGATGCGCAGAACCTCGCCAGCATTGAAATCTATTGGTGGACGGCAATCCCGATGCTGCCGATCATCGTTGTCGTCCTCGCCTTCAACTTCCTCGGCGACGGCCTGCGCGCCTCCCTTGACCCCTACAAAAACTAAAGGGCGACCCTAACCAGTCTGCCCCCTTTCTTTTTGGCTCTAAATATTTTGGGGGGTCCGGGGGGCTAGCCCCCCGGTCGGTCGGGTGCCACCCGGCACCCGAAACTCTATCACGCACCGCTCACCGATCATCTGCCTGCGTATCCCCCGCGCCGCCTTCCAACATGTCCTCATCCAATGACGCCTGCGCCGCCGCCGTCACGGATTGCTTTTGCGCCTCAGTCAAATCTTCTACCTTACCATCGGCCAAACGAACCGTGACCTCACGGTGCGCGAATTTGATACCTTCACGCTCGAACAGAATTCGGATTTCCTCGTACACCCGTTTACGGATCACCCATTGATCACCCGGTTTGGTCATGAACTTGACCCGCAAGATCATCGCGCTGTCCTGCATCTCGATCACGCCCTGCGATTTCAGCGGTTGCAGAAAATCACTGCCAATCACCGGATCGTCCAACAAATCCTGACCCAGTTTCTTGATCAGCTTGCGGACCTTTTCAACGTCCGTGTCATAGGTCACGCGCAGCTTGAGTTTCATCATCACCCAATCACGCGAATAATTGGTCATGACCTGCAATTCACCAAAGGGGATGGTGTGCAAAGCACCCAGATGATGGCGCAGTTGAAACGACCGGACCGATATTTTCTCGACCGTGCCCTTTACCCCGCCCACATCAAGGTATTCCCCTTTGCGAAATGCATCGTCGAACAGAAAGAACGCACCGGCGAAAATATCCCGCACCAGCGCCTGAGAGCCAAAGCCGACCGCGACGCCGACGATACCCGCACCGGCAAAGAGCGGCCCGACATTGATCCCGATCTCCATCAACACGATCAACATGATGGTCACGACGACGACGATCAGCATGAAATTGCGAAACAATGGCAACAGCGTGGCCAGACGGCTCGCAGAAGTGCCCCCGCCCTCATCGCCCAATTCGCCGACGACCTCGTCGCCGACTTCTTCTTGAATCTTGCTGTCGATCCAGATGCGGAAGGCGTGATAGACAATGTAGCCGATAAAGATGATGACCATGATGTCCAGCAGACGGTCGGCATAGCTTTCGACCATCTGCGCGCCGTCGTTGTCCCAGATGTAAAAAAACGCATAGACACCTGCGACGAACGCAAGGATGCCCGCCACCCGCCGCGCAAGCGCTTCGAATGTATTCAGCGGTTGCCTGTGAATGAGCGACGCCCGTTCTTCTGCTGCATCGACGGCTGCCTGGACTTCTTCTAGCTCCTCGGTCAGCCGCTGAAACTCGGCGTTTGCAGTGGCGTCCAAGGCGTGTTCCGCTTGTGCCAAAGCGGCCTCGGTCGCGTCCTCTTCATCACGCATCTCGTTCATACGCCGCAAGGCGCGGGCGCGTGAAAAGCTGCGTTCGATGACGAAATTAATCACCCCGTAGACAACTATGATAGAGATCAGGATGCCATATGCCCCGGCAATCAGCGGGATGGACGACGGATGTTCAAGCACCAGATCATAGGTCAGCGCGAACCACGCAAAGACCAGATAGGCGATCACAACCGGCGCCCATGCCTTGCTGACAAACCGGATCAACAGGCCGCAGTCGACCTCGGGACGGCCATTGCGCAACGCACCAGAAATGGCGCGGCGGTTCACCAGAACCAGTGCGATATTGCCCGCCACGATCACGGCAGACAGCAAGGACGCCATAAAGGCGTAGACGTCATAGTTCAGGCCCAGCTCGTAAATCCAGCTGCCAAACAGGATCGCGCAGATGTCCAGACTGGCCATGACCCAAAGCCAGCGGTGCAGTCGCAGGGCATCGCGGTCGCTGAGCGCGGGCAGACGGTATTGAGACAGGAAAGGGGACAACACCATGCGCCACAAAACAGACGCCATGCGACAGGTGAAATAGGCAACATTGATCAGCGTAACCGTGAACTGCATCGCCGTGTCTTCCAGCCCGCCAAACACAAGCGCACCAACGATATAAGCCACCAGAATGGAAACGATGATGCCAACAACACCCATCCCGAAGCGGAACACCAAGAACGGCATTTTTTCGGCATAGCCCTCGGGGTTATCGCGCACACGGGCCACAACAAACTTGCGCGCGATGCGCTTTCCGAACACCTCGCGTTCAAACAATATGCCGACCCCGAACAACAGCAGGCTGTAAACCAGCGCCTTGCCATAGGCCAAAAGCGTGCCATCCGGACTGGCCGCGCGCAGGATAAAGATCACCTCGTTGATGGAGTTGGGCATCTGCAACAGACGTTCGACCAGCGCACTGCGAAACTTGACGGAGCTGTCTTGCAGCTTCATCAACGCGGAGCCTTCGGGGGGGCCAGCGCCCTCATCTATCGCGGGGGCATCGTCAATCTGCGCCAGCAGGTTTCCCGCGTTGTCGATGACAACCACGCTGATGCCATTTTCAGCGGCGCGGTCGATGATCTCTTCGATGTTTGGAGGCCCGGCGCTGTCAACGGCTCGGCCGTTGCCGGGCAATAAGCTGCCAAGGCTCTGGGCTTGCGCAGCCAGCGGCAGGAAAAACAATAATAGGCCAAACAAAGCTGCCAGTAAGAGTGATCGCATATATCCCCGCAGCTTTAACTTTGTGCAGGCGATGCTATGCCACGCCGAGGGGCAATGTAAACGTCCTTGGCTCCCTCCGGCGTTCTGCGCACATCGTCGTGATCAAAGTTTAGATTTAATGAAAATTATTCCAGAACCCACAAAATCAGCAAAATGGTGGCACTTCGGCACCGCCGGGTTGATCAGATCGAAACAATCTCCAATCCGCCCTTTGGCAAATCCTTTATGGTGTTGTACGAAGTGAAACGAATACTCAAAGATGTGGGCTGGCCCTGCTGTTTTGAACACGGACCGGGACAGGTGGGACTATGGCAGAAACCGGCACGCAAGCGCTCGCAGCGACGAAATCGTCGCGGCGTGTTATGCTCTATAGCCACGACACTTTTGGTCTGGGTCATTTGCGCAGGTCGCGGGCATTGGCCACGGCGATTACCGCAGGTGATGATGAGGCATCCGCAATCATCCTGACAGGATCACCTGTTGCCGGGCGGTTCACATTTCCCGAACGTGTGGACCACATCCGTCTGCCCGGCGTGACCAAACTTACCGACGGCAGCTATGTCAGTCAGACGCTTGGTATGGATATCGAAAAGACCACCGCCCTGCGCGCCGGTCTGATCCAGACGGCGGTTGAGCAATACGAGCCTGACCTGTTGATCGTAGACAAGGAACCAACCGGATTTCGCGGTGAACTGCTACCGACGCTTGAATGGCTCAGCCATCGTGGTCATACGCGCACGGTGCTGGGGCTGCGCGACGTTCTGGATGAACCTGAATTGCTTGCAGAGGAATGGGCGCGCAAAGGCGCTATTGAAGCGACTGAAAGCTTCTATGACGAGATTTGGGTTTACGGTGTGCGTGATGTCTATGACCCGACCGAAGGCCTGCCGCTGTCGGATCATGTCCGCGACCGCATGCATTGGACCGGATATTTGCGCCGCACGGTAACAGACGTCGGTGACGTGCCCAAAACCCCTTATGTTTTAATCACACCCGGCGGCGGCGGTGACGGTGCCGCGATGGTGTCACTGGTCCTTTCCGCCTATGAAAAAGACCCCGATTTACCCCATGCCATCCTGATCTATGGTCCGTTTTTGTCGGGCGAGGTCCGCGATGCCTTTGATGCGCGGGTGGCAAATCTGAATGGCCGGATCACCGCCAGTGGATTTGACAGCCGGATCGAGCCGCTGTTTGCCGGTGCCGAAGGTGTGATCTGCATGGGGGGTTACAACACGTTCTGCGAAGTTCTGTCATTTGACAAACGCGCGGTGATTGTGCCGCGCACCGTGCCACGACTGGAGCAATGGATACGCGCCAGCCGTGCCGAGCAATTGGGCCTTGTCAGCATGCTGGACGAGGAACGCGATGGCATGGACACCGACGCGATGATCAAGGCCATTCGCCGCCTGCCCGGTTTGGGAAAACCATCCGATGCGGGCGCAGACGGTCTTTTGGACGGCCTGAAAGTGGTCGTGGAACGCGCACGCAACCTGATGAAGCTGGACCGCCCCAAGTGAGCAACCCCGCGCCCACTCTTGCCGTCGTGGTCAAAGGCTGGCCGCGATTGTCAGAGACGTTCATCGCCCAAGAACTGGTTGCCTTGGAAGAAGCTGGGTTGCGGTTTGATATCTGGTCGCTGCGCCATCCCACTGACAAAAAGACCCACCCGTTGCACGACCGCCTCAAGGCGCGGGTCCGGTATTTACCGGAATACCTGCGCGATGAACCCAAACGCGTGGCGCGTGCCATGGGCGCCGCAGCAGAACTGCCCGGGTTTGATGCTGCAGCGGCGCTCTATGCGGCCGATCTGGCGCGCGATGATACTGCGAACCGCAGACGCCGCTTTGGTCAGGCTTGCGTGATGGCGCATGAATTGCCGGCAGATGTCGGCGGCTTATACGCGCATTTCCTGCATACCCCGTCATCTGTTGCACGCTATGCGGCGGTGATGCGCGGGTTGCCATGGTCATTTTCAGCCCACGCCAAAGACATCTGGACCTCTCCTGACTGGGAATTGCGCGAAAAGCTGGCTGCGGCCACGAACGGTGCTGCATTCGGTGCGACCTGTACCGCCTTTGGTGCAACTCATTTGCAATCCTTGGCCGATGACCCCGCGCGGATTGATCTGGTCTATCACGGGCTTGACCTAAGCCGTTTTCCCAGCCCGCCGGACCGCGCCGTCCGAAAGGAAGACGCGCCTTTTCAGATGCTATCGGTAGGCCGGTTGGTCGAGAAGAAAGGGTTCGACAATCTGTTGGACGCGCTGGCCTTGCTCCCGAAATCCCTGAACTGGCACTGGGTCCATATCGGCGGCGGTGGATTGGAAGATGTGATGCGCGCGCGCGCTGAAACACTTGGGATCACAGACCGCATCACATGGCGCGGTGCCTGCGACCAACCCGAAGTCATTGCAGCCATGCGAGATGCTGATCTGTTTGTCCTGCCCTCACGCATTGCAAGCGACGGGGACCGCGACGGCCTGCCCAATGTGCTGATGGAGGCGGCAAGTCAGAAGCTACCCATTCTCAGCACGCCGGTATCCGCCATTCCGGAGTTCATTACGTCAGATACACATGGTCTGCTAACCGATGATGCGCCCGCCTCGCTGGCCAAGGCGATGATGCGGTTTGCCGAGACGCCTACGTTTGGTCCGGCCCTTGCTGATGCCGCATATGCGCGGCTGACCGAACATTTTCTGATGCATCCCGGTATCGCGCATCTCACAGAACGGCTGACGGCGATGTTGAGGCAAGGCCGCTGATGCCCGTCGCATTCTACGCGCCGATGAAACCACCCGGGCATCCGGTTCCTTCCGGTGATAGAAACATGGCCCGCGCGATTTTAGCAGCACTGTCTTACGCCGGTGCAGATCCGGTGCTTGCCAGTACATTGCAAACACGGGACGGCAGAGGCGATGCCGCGCGCCAGCGTGACTTGTTGCAAGCCGCCGAGGCGGAAGTCCAGCGCCTTATCCCCGTTGGGTCAGCGGCAGGTTGGCAGGCGTGGGTCAGCTATCACAACTACTACAAAGCGCCTGATCTTGTCGGTCCGGCCGTTACTAAGGCATTGGGTATTCCGTATTTACAGATTGAATCGACACGCGCCCGCAAGCGGCTGCAAGGACGGTGGGCCAAGTTTGCGCAGGCCGCAGAAGACGCCGCAGATGCGGCGGATGTTATTTTCTACTTTACGCAGCATGACGCTGTCGCGTTGAAACATGGGGCATCCACGTCGCAGAGACTGATCCACCTGAGGCCCTTCATCGCACAAAACCCAAAACCATACGCATACGCAGGAAAAGGCTCTATGCTGAGCGTCGGCATGATGCGCGGCGGTGACAAACTTGCCTCTTATCAGGTGATTGCCGAAACTTTGGCCTACCTGAATGGCACAGATTGGCATTTGGATATCGCAGGTGACGGCCCGGCACGGGAACAGGTCGAGACGCTTATGAAGCCCTTCGGAGCGCAGGTTACATTTCTGGGCGCATGCGCACCCGATCAACTGCAGCGCGCTTACGAAAATGCCAGCCTGTTTTTCTGGCCGGGCGTTAATGAGGCGTTTGGAATGGCATATATCGAAGCACAGGCCGCGGGCCTGCCCATCATCGCGCAGGACCGTCCGGGTGTGCGCGATATCTTGCCGCAAGGTCACTATCCGAGCCCTGATTTGGGGGGCGCACCACTGGCTGATGCCCTGCGAAGAAACCTGGACGATCCCAATACCCGCCTTGCAGCAAGCAAAGCCTCTTATGCTAACGCGATCGAGAACCATATGCTGCCCGCAGCGGCCAAAACATTGGTATTGGGTTTGAATGCAGCAGGCGTGACGCTATGATCCGCCTTGCGCTTTTACGGCATGGCCACACCGCGTGGAACCGCGATGGCAGGTTGCAGGGTCGCACAGATATGCCCTTGGATGACGCCGCCCGCGATCAATTGCGCGGTATGGCCCTGCCCGAACCATGGGGCGCCGCCACCCTATGGGCCAGCCCACTGAGCCGCGCATCAGAAACCGCACAACTGGTCGCGGGGCGCACCCCAAAGCTGGACGACGCTTTGATCGAAATGAACTGGGGTAATTGGGAGGGCAAGTTGCGCGCAGATCTGTTCGCCGACCCCGACATGGATTACCGGGATATCGAAGACTGGGGCTGGCACTATACGCCACCGAATGGGGAGCCGCCTGATGCCTTGCGCGTGCGTTTGACAGCATGGGCAAATGGACTGCAGGGTCAGAATGTTGCCGTCTGCCACATTGGCGTAATGCGTGTCCTGATGGCGATTGCCACCGGATGGAATTTTGACGGCCCCGCCCCTTTCCAGATCAAGCGCAACCGTCTGTATATCATTGATATTCAAGCGGACCGCTGGACCGCGCAGAATGATCCAGTGCGTTTGGTGGAGCGGCTGACATGAAGGTCATGATCGTCGTGACGCATCTGCTGGGAACCGGTCATTTGGCCCGCGCACTAACGCTGGCGCGCGCTTTCAGATCATCCGGCGATTATATCGTTGTTGTCTCTGGCGGCGTTCCGGTGGCCCAACTTGATCATGCGGACATCACTTTTGTCCAACTCCCGCCGGTCCGGTCGGATGGTGTTGATTTCTCGGTCTTGCTGGATGCCAACGGGCGCCACGTGACTGACAGTTTTCTGGAACATCGCAAGGATATTTTGGTCGAGACGCTGAAAGCACATCAACCCGATGCTTTAATAACGGAACTATTTCCCTTTGGTCGGCGTATCCTGAAAAACGAATTTCTTGCCCTTCTCAACGCGGTAAGGCGACTCCCCAAACCGCCTGTTGTCTGTGCTTCGATCCGCGACATCCTCGCGCCACCGTCAAAGCCCAAAAAGGCGGATGAAACGCATGACATCATAGCGGCGCATTACGATTGTGTGCTGGTTCACTCGGATGCCAATGTGATGCCGCTTGACCTGAGTTGGCCCGTCACCGAACACCTCAAGACCAAACTCCACTACACGGGGTTTGTCGCCCCCCCCGCCCCGCCCCCGCATCCCGAAAGACTGGGCGAGGGCGAGATTATCGTAAGCGCAGGCGGTGGGAATGTTGGTCTGCCGTTATTTGAATGCGCACGGGAAATGGCTCTCTTGCGCCCTGATTTGACTCTTAGGGTTTTGGTAGGTGGGTTGGACGCTGAAACGATCTGCGCCCATCTGAACGCCGACGCCCCATCGAATTTCAGCGCTGAAGGGGCACGGTCAGATTTCAGCATGATGCTAAACCAAACGCAAGCGTCTGTTTCGATGTGTGGCTACAACACAGCTCTTGATGTCCTGCAAACAGGATGCCCGGCAGTATTTATCCCGTTCGATGCGGGGAACGAGGTTGAGCAGTCTATTCGCGCGGGCGCATTGGCGCGGCAAGACGGAATACGTGCATTGGCAAGCGACTGTTTGTCACCCGAGACGCTGGCAGCCGCGATTACGGATGTTTTGCACGATCCCGGGCGGCCGCCTTGGACGACTTCGGTTGATGGCGCACTGGAAACACGGAAGATTGTGCACAAACTTGTGCTGGAAAAACAATGAGATACGATTGGTCAGCGCTAAAGGATGAATTGGGCGAATGGCGCGCGCAGCGGATAGTGTTGCCGCTGTGGTGGCGCGATGATGATGCTATTGAACCGACCGACCGGTTGGCGCGGTTGGGTGAATTGAGCGCATCGCTTGACCTGCCTGTGCATCTTGCTGTGGTCCCGAAATTCGCGACGAAAGACTTGGCTGATCTGTGCAAAGACAGGTCAAACTTCCCCGTCCTGGTCCACGGTTGGGCGCATGAGAACAGAGCCTTACCCACTGAAAAGAAATCAGAATTCGGCAGGGAGCGCGACGGAGCGAGAGACGAATTGGCGAATGGTCTGGCGCGGATGGAGGGGCTGTTTGGGGCGGGTTTGGGGCGGATTTTTGTGCCGCCTTGGAACCGGATTTCGGACGGGCTGATTGCTGAATTGGCGGGGGTCGGGTATAATGCCGTGTCGACGTTTACGCCAAGGGCCGCGCGGATGGCAGCCCCCGGACTGGTGCAGATCAACACGCATGTAGATCCGATTTTCTGGCGTGGTGGCAGGGGGTTAGCCCCACCGGAGCAGATTATCGACGGGCTGGTTCAGACCCTGCGCGCGCGCCGCCGGGGGGAGAGTGACGCGGCTGAACCGCTGGGGTTTTTGACACATCATCTGGTACATGATGCGGATATTTGGGATTTTACAGAGCGATGTTTGGGGGTCCTGCTGGAAGGCGGCGCCGCGCCCGTTAACCTGTTGGAACTACGCGACGATCTGCCCTGAGGGCCGAAGGTTCCGCCCAATTGTTAGCAAAGCGTTAATTGTCACACCCTGTACACCGGGCGTACAGATTGCGTGCATACGGCTGCTCAGCCGCGCTTTTTCACAAATTCGGTCAGGATCACGATGCGCTGGCCTTCAACGCGGCCCTCGATATGGGCGGGATTGTCGGGAACCAGCGTGATTTTGGTGACCGCCGTACCGCGCTTGGCGGTGAAGCCCGCGCCTTTGACGGTGAGGTCCTTGATCAACACGACGGTATCGCCTGCGCTGAGGGGGACGCCGTTGCTGTCCTTATGCGCGGATTGTTGTTCGACGTTATCGGCCCACGCGCGGGTTTCGTCGTCGAGATAGAGTTGATCGGCAAGGTCGCGGGCCCAGTCGGTGTCGAGGCGTTTGAGGGTGCGGGCGGCGAGGACTTGGAGTGCGGGACCGTCGGACCACATGGTCGAGGCGAGCACGCGGAAATGGTCGGGCGGGGTTTGCGGGTCAGCGCAGGTGGCGCAGATGTCGATGGATGCGTCAGCGAGGCCACCGGGGACGGGGGTTGTTTGGAGCGGGGTGTTTTCGGTTGTGCAGAGGGGGGGTAATCCCCCCTAAAATTAGTGGTGTTCAAAAGTAGAATTGGGAGTATCCGAAACTCTGTGTATGAGGCTTAGCCCATGCGGTTTTGACGGGTCATTTATTGAACCGTTCGGGGTATAGGATAGCGAACTGGTTTCGCGCGGCAACCCATTCTCTGACGCAGCGCCC
>ENA-OQVM01000091-OQVM01000091.1-marine-metagenome-genome-assembly--contig:-NODE-91-length-134584-cov-7.628785_pt1 | contig 134584 bp, 109 predicted proteins | sample MGYA00237776_ERZ505498 | MGnify/ENA primary metagenome ERZ505498 (study PRJEB26159, sample SAMN06265151) | marine metagenome | isolation source: Helgoland LTER site | place: Germany:Helgoland, sampling... | reverse complement strand
GCATTATTCTGGTCACTGGCCCAACAGGCTCCGGTAAAACCACAACTCTCTATGCCGCTCTACAACAGATGGATCGTCGGCAGCGCAATATTATGACCGTTGAAGATCCGGTGGAGTATGATCTGCCCGGGATTAGCCAGACGCAGATTAACCTCCGTGCCGGCATGACCTTTGCTCGCGGCCTGCGGGCTATTTTGCGCCAGGATCCAGATGTGATTCTGATCGGCGAAATTCGCGATGGCGAAACCGCAGAGATTGCCACTCAGGCCAGTTTGACCGGCCACCTAGTGCTCTCAACCCTGCACACCAATACCGCCGCCGGTGCCATCACGCGGTTACAGGATCTTGGCGTCGACAGCTTTTTACTCGCCTCTACCGTGCGCGGCATTGCCTCTCAGCGTTTGCTGCGTAAACTCTGCACCGATTGTCGCGTCGCGGAACAGCCCAACGAATTTAATCGTAATCTGCTACAACTACAGCCCGGCGAAGAGACTTTCCAGTCCTCCGGTTGTACTGAGTGCAACAACACCGGCTTTAAAGGCCGTCAGGCACTCTTTGAGCTGGTTTCGGTCGATGCCAATTTACAGACCCTGATCCACGAAAATGCTGGCGAATTAGAGCTCGAAAGTGCCATTCGCAAAACCGTCCCCAGTATCCGCGATGCCGGCTTCGAATTGGTGCGCCGCGGCGTCACCACCATCGAAGAAGTGCTTCGTGTTACCAGCGTTTAACCCGGGGCCAAATCATGCCAGCCTTTGACTATGCCGCCTACGACCCCTCTGGCAAACGCGTCAGCGGTGTTATCTCCGCCGACTCAGAACGCCATGCCCGGCGCCTGTTAAAAGATAAAAAGCTACTGCCCTCAGAGCTTTCTGAAGTGAGCCAGACGGCAGCAACGAAAAAGTCTGGCCCCCGACGTCGTCAAGCGCGAGTCAACAATTTCGATCTATCACTACTGTTGCAGCAACAGGCGATTCTGATTGAGTCCGGCCTGCCCCTGGAAGACGCTCTGCGCATGACCATCGAACAGGCCGAAACTGAAAAGCAGCGACGCATGTTGCAGAGCTGGCGCAGTGAGATTATTGAGGGCCGCAGTTTTTCCGAAGCCCTGCGCCGCTCCCCCTATAAAATTCCCGAGAGCATTATTGCAGGCATCAGTGTTGGCGAGGAGAGCGGCCATCTGCACAAAGTGTTGATGCGCCTCGCTGAAGATCTCGAAAGCAGCGCAGAAAACCGCAAGACCATCAGCCGCGCCATGATCTATCCCGCCACACTGATCAGCACTTCAATCATTGTTGTGGCCATTATGATGGTCTGGGTAGTGCCGAAAATTACCGCCATTTTTGTCAGCTCCAACCGTGAGCTGCCGTTTATTACACGGATTGTGATTAATCTCAGCGAATTTACCCAGAGCTATGGTCTGTTCTTTTTAATCGTTCTGATGGGTCTCTATCTGGGTTTTGCCCGGGCCATGCAAGACCCCCAGCGCAAGCAGCACTGGCATAGCTTTATGTTGACCATGCCGGGTCTTGGACGCTGGATTCGCATGGCCAATATCGCCGATTGGTCACGCAGTCTCGGCGTGCTGTTAAGTAATGGTGTGCCGGCATTGGCGGCGTTAAAAATATCCTCATCGGTGGTGACCAACCTCGATTTGCGCAGCAAGATGGAAGGGGTGACTGAGGCTATGCGTCAGGGCAGCACTCTTCATAGCGCATTGCAGGCCAGTGATGTGGGCAGTGGGTTTTTGGTGCATATGGTCGGTAGCGGTGAGGCGTCGAGTGAGCTGGATAAGATGCTGCTGCGGGTGTCGGATTATTATTCTCTGCGGCTGAATAATGCGGTGGAGGTGTTTTTGAAGCTGATTAATCCGATTTTGATTATTTTTATGGGGGTGATAATTCTCTCCGTCGTAGCAGCAGTGATGCTCCCAATAATGGACATGAACAACATGATCTAATTACGATTGTTCTTTCGTCCTGTGGCGGCGTTGAAATTTCAAATCAGTCGGTCATTTACTAAACGTAAACTCCCTCGTGATTTGAAATTTCGCCTTGCCACAGAACAAAAGCCCTGCTCGTAATCGTTCTAAATCGAATTGGGTTGGGTTGGGTGGTTATAAATATAATTTTCTGCTGGTGAGTTATTGGCGGTGTGGAATAAATTTTAAGGGGTGTTGGAAATGGTATCTAGGAATAGGCAGGCGGGTTTTACGCTGATTGAGATGATGGTTGTGGTGGTGGTGATTGCGCTGCTGGGGTCGATGATTGGGCCGACGCTGTTTAAGAAGGTGCAACAGGCGGAACGCACGCGCATTGCTCAGGATATTCGTGTGATCGAGGGGGCGCTGAAGTTTTATCGGCTGGATAATTATCGCTACCCGAAACAGAGTCAGGGGCTGGATGCACTGATGACCAATCCTGGGGATGCGGATAATTGGAATGGCCCCTATCTGGAAAAAGCGCCAAATGATCCCTGGGGTGAACCCTATCAGTACAATAGCCCGAGTCAGCATGGCAAAGATGTCGATGTCTTTACCCTGGGTGCCGATGGCCAGCAGGGCGGCGAAGGCTCTGAGGCGGACTGGGGCAACTGGAACATAAAGTAGTATGAGTTTTTCTCCCCGTCGCCAGGCTGGTTTTACGCTGATCGAGATTACCGTGGTGGTGGTTATTCTCGCCACCATGTCGGGGATGAGTCTGTTTGCGATCAATCAGGCTTTTGACCGTCGCTACCAGAGTCAGGCGGAAAATCTTCTCGTCTGGCTCAATCAACTCTCTGAACAGGCTGCCCTTGAGGGGGTTGCCTATGGGATAGTCGGCGATGCCGAGGATCCTCAGCAGGGCGAGACGCTACAGCCAGTGGCCTATTTTCGCCAGCACTGGTTTGTCACCAGCTACCCAGAAGCCTTTGAACTAGATAATGAGGCTCGGGCGGAGTGGGTGATCACTTACAGCAGTCAATACGATGATGTCGAAGACCCTCTGGTCGACGTAGAGGATGCGCTGGTGCCTATAGTGGCTATGTTGCCCGATGGCTATATGGAGCCAGCTGGCGAGCTTTTACTGAGCTTTGACTCAAGTCCCCTGACCTACAGCTACAGCTGGGACGAAGAGAGCGGTGCTATGACCATGCTCAAGTCGGCGCCATGAAGCGATTAGCCTCCTCGCGCCGTGCTCGCGGTTTTACCCTTATTGAAGTTGCCGTTGCCCTGGCCATTCTTGGTTGGGTAATGGGCAGTGCGCTCTATTTAGTGCAGCAGTACGCCGATGAGCGGATTCGCCTGCGCGAGCAATTTTATGCCTCTCAGGTGTCTTGGAATCGGCTGTTGGAACGCTACCAGAATTCGGAGAAGTGGATTTCCAAGCAACAGACCTCCAATCGCCAAACCAAAGGTGTCGCCAGTCAGGGCAGCCAGGATTGGCAGTGGCGCATAAATGTCACAGAAGCCATGGGCAATGATCTCTACCGCTATCAGGCAAAAGTGGCGCTGGATGGCGCCGAGCGCGACAGCGCCGGACTGTTTGTCTATCTGGTGGAGAGAAACTGATGGCTAAACTTAAACTTAAGTTCAAGCGAAAGGCGATGCCAGTATCTCGGCGGGATCGACAAAGCGGTTTCACGCTGATTGAAGCGGTGGTGTCGCTGATGTTACTGGCAGTGATGTCGGTGATGTCTTATCAGGCGGTGGAAGTGATTCTCGGCGCTAACGAACGCAGTCGTGGGCAGCTTGAGGACGAGTCGCAATTACATCGCGCCTGGCAGGTAATCAGCCGCGATATTATGCATCTGCGGCCGCGGGGTTTTGCCGATGGTCTGGGGGGAACTGAACGGGCTTATCTCACTGATCCCAGTGACTTTGGTCTGCGCTTTAGCCGCGGTGGTGGGCCCATGGTGCGCTCGAACCCAACCGGTATCAGTCGCATTGAGTACCGTCTGAATAACGACAATCAATTGGAACGCCTGTCCTGGCCGATTACGGCCTCTTCACTGACCAGCGAAGGCAATCGCCTGATCCTGGTTCATGATGTGGACGAGGTTAAAATTGAACAGCTGTCCCGGGACAATAATTTCTCTCCCGACTGGCCGCCGCTGAATCAAAATCACCATACCCTCAGCCTGCCAAAAATGATTCGCATTACCATCAAGCTGGAAAATGGCTCTGAGACTTCACGGCTGTTGCCGGGGCTCAATTTTGACCCCAACCTTAAAACTGGATCCACTGGATCTGCTGCGGGTTCAGATCCGGGGGGCAGTGCAAATGCAAACTAAGCGCCCAGCACAAAATGGCCCGTGCTTTCGGTATTGCCCACGTCCCCGCCCCCGCCAGCAGACCGGTGTGGCCCTACTGGCAACGCTGATTCTGATCTTGGCGCTGACACTGATTTTGGGCAATATATTCTATCGCCACCAGATTGATGTCTCACAGGCAACCGGTTCACTGCACGGTGATCAGGCGGTGCTGTTAGCGATTAGTGGTGAGAGCTGGGCCAGAGATCTTTTGTCTGCGGCCAATGACGATATTACCACGGATCATTTTGACGAGAATTGGGCCCAAGCCGTTCCTCTGATGCCGGTTAATGGTGGCGTGCTTGCCGGTTGCCTGGTGGATCTACAGTCACGGATTAATCTGAATAATTTTGCCAATTACAGCAGCGCTAGCCTCAAAACCGAGCGCCAATCCAATGCTATGGGCCTAGTGAAACTGTGGGAAACGCTACTTCGGGAGAGGGGTTTTCTGGCGGATCAAAAAAGGGTGCCAGTGATTATTGATTGGCTCGACAAGGGTGACAGTTTAATCAGTCCCGCCGGTGCTGAGCAGTCTGATTACAGCAGCTTTGACCCACCGCGCTTTCCCGCCAACACAATGATTGCCGACACCGCCGAGTTGGCCGCTATGGTTGGCTATAGCCTAGCCGAAGTGCAGCGCTTAATGCCTTGGATGAGCGCCTTGCCCGAGCAGACCCCGATCAATGTTAACACCGCCCCCGTGGAGGTGTTGATGGCTCTGAGCGATGGCATGGGTCGTGACTTTGTCGAGTTAGTATTAGATGGCAGACCCTTTTTAACCCTACCGGATTTTCATCAGGCCTTGGATATTCAGCTGCGGGTGGGGGAGACTGTAGTGGCCGCGCGCTGGCCAGCCAAATTGGTGGATGTGAAGTCAGATTTCTTTCAACTTAATCTCGAGGTCACATTGGGGCAGTCAAAGCTCGAGGTAAAAAGTATAATGCACCGCAGGCAATCTGGGCCTTTAGCAGTGATTCGCCGGGAGATAACGGTTGTGCCCGCAGGCGTCGCAACTGTACCATCCGTCACTGATGATGCGTTTGCCGAGGCTGTTGGTGGTTCTGGGAGAGATAGATTCTCGGACCAAGATACAGCAGGCGAAGATGATGAGGCCTATTACCTGCGTCCACTCTGTGAAATTGCCGATAGTTATAGCAATCGCAGTACGGCACCGAGCGCTATAAATACTGTAAATAGAACAAATTAGTCCAAACACTTTAGCTAATACAACCAGTAATAATTAGGAAATCGTAACAATGACATTATCTGTTGACCATCTTTACCACCTCGACCGGCATCTGCTCGGCGGTGGTGAGACAAGCAGAGCGATGGCGCTATGGGTGCCGTCCCAGCGCGTTTCCGTGCATGTCATTGACGCGCCCACAGCGCCACAGCGCAAATGGATCGAGCTGATTCCCTGGATCCTCGAAGACCGTATTTTACAGCCGGTGGACGAGATGCATTTTGTGCTCGGCGCCAGCTCTCTGGTGGAGGGCAAAAAACAGCTTACCGTCACTGTGATCAGCAAACAGGATATGCGCGAATGGCTGCGCATTGCCGACAATGGTGGAGCCGCAGCCACCGCCATGGTGCCCGATTATCTGGCGCTGCCCTTTGAGTCCGGCCGTATCAGCATGGCCTGGCGTGAGGGCCAGTTTCTGGTCCGCACCGCCACTGATAGTGGTTTTTCCGCGCCCCCAGATCTGGCTTGGTTAATGGTGCGCCGAGTTATGGCTCGCGACGATATTGCCCCGCGACTGTCTATTTCTCTGCCCGATGAGACTTTGATCCCCGAGGACCTGCGTGAGATTGCGGATATTAATGCCGCCGAAATCGACTGGCAGTTTGCCCCTATACCACTCTCGGCCAACCTATTAACCGCTGAGTTTCAGCCAGAGTCAGCAGAGCTATCCTCCTCATCATGGCTGTCCAGCGCCGCATTGCTGGTATTGGCTCTGGTACTGGGGTTTGGATATCTGCAACTCTCCAATATGCACCTCGAAGAGAGCATTGCCGAACTTGAGGCTCAGGCCAGCGCCGGGTTCAGTAATGTATTTTTGGGTCAGCGCGCCAAACCACAGGATATTCGCAGCAGCGGCGAGCAATTGTTGGCCGATATGTTTAAGCAGCGTGAGAGCTTGCAGACGCCGATTATGCGCGCTCTATCCGGTTTAGATTCAGCCATGAACAGCTGCGGTTGTGACTTAGATAGCTTGGTCGCCAACGATTCAGCGGTTACTTTGGCACTTAGAAATGTTGCCAGAGGCAAGGCCCAGGCGACGACTCTGCCTGGCTTTAAGGTTGATCGAAAAGTCGCTGACGGCGTCACCACTCTGACATTGCGCAAGGTGAGTCAACGATGAGTGGAGCAAATATTTTAGCCGGTATCAGCACTTGGTTTGCCCAGCGTGAGCCTCGAGAGCGGGTAATTGTTGGCGCTGGTGCGGTTATCGTTGTTATTGCCGCAATCTATATGGCGCTGCTGCCGAGCCTTAGTAAAGCCACCGAGCTGGAGCAGCGGTACGCGACATTGCAGTCTGATCTGCAATGGTTGAGTGAACAGGGTCAAACTGTCAGCCGATTGGCGAACAACTGTGTCTCTGAGCGTATTCAAAAAGGCGCGACTAAAGACGTGATCACGCGTTTGGTTAGACGCAATCAACTCCAGATGAAGACTCTTGCCGAGCAATCCCAAGGCCGGTATCTGCTTAACCTTGACAGTACTAGCGCCAATCGCATACTACAGCTGACCCACCAGCTGGCCTGTCAGGGACTCAGTGTAAATGCCCTCAACATCAGCCCTGCGAAGGCCTCCGAGACAAACTATACAGCGCGCCTGGAGGTTCAATATGCCAAGTAATGTTGCTTCCATAAAAGCCTATGTGCAGCGCAGCATGTCAGCTTCCCCAGGGCAAAAACTGCTGCTGCTGAGCAACCTGGTGCTGGCCGTGGCCATGGCTGTTTTACTTGTGGCTATGGCGCTGCTATTTGTTGGCGACAAATCCGCTGTTAAAGGCATTGCTCGAACATCCACTGGGGCGGTGACCAACCTGCGCTGGACCTGGTTTAACGGCACCGCGGCCGCGGTCGCGGCATCTGTTGAACAGGTGGATCTCAATGATCTGGCGGATGCGGATATCAAAGCCAAGCTTCTCGGGACAGTGCTCAGCGAGCGCACCTCATCGGCCACCATCGCCTTTAATGGTCGCCCGGAAAAGGTTTACCATATTGGTGATAAGCTCGGTTCGGCGATTGTGATTAAGCAGATCCAACCCTTCCGCGTTATCGTTGAGCAAAATGGTGCCAGGCGTCAAATCAAACTGGAGAAGGCCGACAGTGTGATACAGACCGAGCAGACTGTGGGCAATACCTCGGGTAATGGCTTCATAAACAGCTCTGGCAAAAAAGCCCCAGATGAAGGCTTTGCCATGGCCAATATGTTTGGCGCTCTGCCAGTTCGAGCGGGCAAATATGGCAGAGGCTTTAAGCTCAATAAGCTCTCCAGTGAAATGAAAAGCTTTGCCGATATAGAAGAGGGTGACGTGGTGGTGGATATTGGCGGCACCGATGTTCAGTCGCTGATGGCGAATCCCGCAGAGTGGATCAAATACAGCGGCCAGACTAGTCTGCCAGTAAAAGTGATACGCAATGGTCAAGAAGTCATAGTGAATGTTAATGCCGCCAGTTTGTCGGCTAAAATGTTACCTAAGCTCGGATTAAGTAATTAAAAAAATTAAATTAAGTAATTAATAAAATGAGAAAAATAATGACAAGCCCGAAGAAAGGTTTTGCCACAAGAATTATCCGCTTACTGGGCGCCCTCGGTATTGTGCTGAGTATGGTCGCTGAGGCCAGTGCCGCTGAAGTGGTGCGGATTAATTTCCGCGATGCGGATATTCGCACGGTGATTGAAAGCGTTGCCGAAATTACCGGCAAATCCTTTGTCTTGGATCCGCGCGTTAAAGGCAAGGTCACGATTATTGCCCCGGAAGCCATCGATTCGAACCTGCTCTATCAGGCAGTGCTCTCGGCGATTCAGGTGCAGGGTTTTCAGGCCATCGAAGACGGTGTGGTGACACGTATTGTGCCCTTTAACCAAGCCTTTAACTTTGCCGGCGGTGCCGGTAACAATAAGCTGATGACCAAGGTGATTAAAATCGAGCACGTACAGGTTGCCACGTTGGTGCCTGTGCTTAAGCCAGTGATGAGTTCCGGTGCGCGCTTAAATGCCTTTGCCCAGAGCAACTCCATGGTGGTCACCGATGTGCAGTCCAATATAGTTCTGTTGGAGTCACTGATCGCCGAGCTCGACGACGCCAGTCTCAGTGCTGTCGAGGTGATTACCCTTGAGTATATTTCAGCTGGTGAGGCGGTGTATATCGCGGGCCAGTTAAAGCAGCTGAAAAAGCAGGAGCTGTCCCTAGTTGAAGACGGCATGAACAATCGCGTGATCATAAGTGGCCCCAGTGCTGCCCGTCGCGTCTTTAAGGCGATGCTAAAAACCCTCGATCAGCCGTCGACTAAAAAGGGCAGTGTCGAAGTTATCTATCTGGATTATTCCCGCGCCGCGGAGATGAAGCCGATTGTTGAAGGCATGTTGAAGTCAGATGTGTTCTTGCAACTTGCAGGTGAAGCGGTTGCCGATAAGAAAGCTAAAAATGCCTATCAAATTCAAATTGATGAACTTAATAACGCCCTGATTGTGGCCGCTCCCACCGCGGTTATTCGCGAAATTAAAAATGTCGTAACACAGCTCGATCGCTCGCGACCCCAGGTATTGATTGAAGCGGTGATTGCGGAGTTGTCAGAAGACCAAGCCCAAGAATTGAGTTCTCAGTTAGCTTACAGCAGTAAAAATCGCGGTGGTTATCTGACTAATTTCGATGGGCTGTTGGCGACATTGACTGGAATAGGAGTTTCTGGTGTTGAACCAACCCTTGATCAGCTGAGTGGAATACCGAATAAAGTATTAGCCGTGGCTGGGGATTTTGATTCCGAAACTGGCAAAGGCATTGGTTTATTAATCCAAGCGTTGAAAACCGATGGCAGCACCAAAATCCTTTCAACTCCTTCGGTGATTACCCTCGACAATGAAGAGGCGACCCTGTCAGTGGGCGAAGAGGTGCCATTTCAGACCGGCAGCTTTACCAGCAGCAACAATGGCAGCAATAATCCTTTCACCACGATTAATCGTGAAGAGGTTGGCGTAAAGCTAAAAGTAAAGCCGCAGATCAGCAAAGGCAATTCGGTGCGTCTGGAGATAGAACAGGAGTCGTCGAAAGTTAAAAGTGGCGTGCCAGGCTTGCAGACCACCTCCAAGAGCACCATGCAGACCAATGTATTGATTCAGGATGGTGAGATGTTAATCCTCGGTGGCCTAATTGAAGATCAGACCGGTGGCACCGCCACTAAAGTCCCATTGCTGGGTGATATTCCTCTGCTGGGGCGACTGTTTCGTTCAACCACTAAAACGGATTCTCAGTCGGTGTTAATGATGTTTATCCGCCCGACGATTATTCGCACCGCAGAAGACGCGCGCAAACTCTCTGACAGCAAATACCGTCATCTAATTAAGCGCGATATGGATAGCCAGGAGAGCGGCTTGATCCAGCCAATGCTTGACGACTTTATTAATAAAGGGCAGGACCAACAGTAAGCTGAGGCGCTATGAGCATCTACCTGCAACATTTTGCCCTTGCCCGAGAGCCCTTCTCGATTGTTCCTGATCCTGGATTTCTCTATCCCAGCATCTATCATCGCCAAGCGGTCGCCCATTTGAAATATGGGCTCGACCGCGAAGGTGGGTTTATTTTGCTCACCGGGGAAGTGGGTACTGGAAAGACCACCCTGACCCGCACCATGATCAAGCGTATTCCGCCCCATGTGCGGGTGGCCTATATTCTCAACAGCAAGCTCAATATTGCCGATGTGCTGGCGAGTATCTGCGATGAGCTGGATATAGCTCTGCCAAACACGACAGAGTTGAGTCTCACCAAACAGTCTTTTACCAAACAGTGTATCGATGCCCTCAACCGCGATCTGCTGGCCGCCCACACTCAGGGTAAGAAGACCTTAATTGTTCTCGAAGAAGCGCAAAACCTGACGCCGGAAGTGCTGGAAACTCTACGTTTGTTGAGCAACCTTGAAACCAGCACCGATAAATTGCTGCATATATTATTGGTCGGTCAGCCAGAACTTCTGGATATTCTGGCGCAGCAAGATTTGCGTCAGTTAAACCAGCGTGTGGTATCCAGATTCCATCTGTCACCACTGGATAAAGATGATATCTCTAACTATATCAATCACCGTCTGCACCGGGCCGGCGCCAAGAGACCCATCTTTGATGCTGGTTGCGCGGCGGCTTTATTTAATCTTACTGGCGGCGTACCGCGACTGATCAATCTGGTTAGTCATCAGTCACTGGTGGCGGCTTATTCCATCGGAGCCCAGACCGTTTCCCCTAAGTTGGTGAAGCAGGCCGCCACTGAAATTCTCAGTGAGCCGAAAAAACCCTTGGTGACAAAAACCTCGCTGCTGGGGTTTATTGCCGGGCTGGTATTAATTGCTGGAGTGGTGATTAAGCTGGGTCCGCCAGACATATTGGATTCCGTGTTTGAGTCTGAGGCGCAGTTGGATATCGCCACTGAGCTGTTGGAGAGTCCCGGCAATACTTCGGTTGATCCATTAACTGCCAGGCCGTTAATAGCAGAGCCCCTGATAGCAAAGCCCCTGGTAGAAGAACCTTTGGTAGAAGAGCCAGTCACTGTCGAGCCACCAACCTCGGAATTTTTAACGCCTGAGCCGAACACTGATATTTCAAACGACGAAGTACTTAACGCTCAACCTGACCAGCCAACAGCTCATTCGAATCCATTTGTCGGTCTCTTGGCACTCTGGGGCGCCGAGGCTGTGGATGTCTACAGCGAAGAAGAACTTGCCGCGTTGGCCAGTCAGGCCAATCTCCGCGCCGAAAAAATTAGTTCGGTTGATATGGCGGCTCTCGAGCAAGTCAACCGTCCCGGCATTGTCTGGTTGTCACAACCGAGCGGCTATTTAAAATCCTATGTTTTAGAGCAGTTGGCTGACGGGGAGATTCGATTGCAGGACAGGCAGGGTCTATTGTCTCTAAGTGCGGAGGAATTCCAACAGCGCTGGAATGGCGTCTACCTCTATTTATGGCATCCACCAGAGGCCTATATAGCGCCTTTGATCGCCGCTAAAAACGGCGCCCAAAATATCAGCAATCCAGAGGTGGTCGATTGGCTTCAGGCAAAGCTCGCCAGGTTAGATAACAGCAGCGACATTATTATTAGCGGTGGCCGCTACACCCCTGCAATTGCACAACAGGTACTGAGCTTTCAGCGGAGCCAGGATCTTGTCGCCGATGGTATCTTGGGGCGCGCCACCTTGATGCGTTTGAATCAGTTGAGCGATAACAGTATTCCCCTGCTCAGGAAGGCTGATTAATGTCTTATATTCTCAATGCCTTAAAAAAAGCTGAGCATGATCGATTGCGTGAAGCGCCAGAGGATCTCGATGATTTTGTTAACAGCGGTTGGGATCCCTATGAAAATACTCGCCAGAGTTCTGCAACATACTGGCTACCGATTGGCATTATTGTGATTGCAGCAGGTTTATTTTACGGCTTCTCAAGCTTAACACCTGAGACGCCAGCGCCTGTCGCCGAGATTGAAACCCCTGAAGCTAAGCAGAATTCAGTTGCTGCGGTAGAGGATAAAGCGGTTGAGGATAAAGCGGTTGAGGCGAAAGTGGTTGAGGGAAATCTGCTGGAGCAGAACGCGGCTGTAGACAACCCCGCGGTTCCCAGCAGCGACCAAATAACCCCTGTCACTGTAGAGAATAATTCACTTCCCGAGGTGAATATTACCGGGCATATATTTATTCGTGCAGGATCGCGTCTCAATCAAATCTTTGTCGGCGAACGCAGCTATCATGTGGGCGACACACTCGATCGAAATTGGGTGATTGAATCAATTAATAGCGACAGCCTAGAGCTCCGTTCAGGAACTCAGACCACAGAGCTGCCACTGCGCTAATTACATTAGCTGTTAATTAATTGTCTTTTAATTGCCGTTTAATTGCTAGGCCTTTAATAAAAAGCCTAGTCAGAAAACACTTCCAGAACAGACTCTTTGCCACGATCGAAACGCTTGGCGCGACGATAGGGGAACACATCGAGAACAAATCCATCGCGAATTTTCTCCTGCAAGCCCTGCCAAAAACCCACGTCGTAAAGATCACTGTGCATCTCTTCGAACATCTTCCGTGCTTTAGTATTACCGGAAAAGAACAGCCTAAATTCTTCTGGGAAAATATCGTCTGGTCCCACGGTATACCAGGTGCCGGACTGCATTTCTTCTTGCTCTGTGCGCGGCTGCGGGATTTTGCGGAAGTTGCAGTCGGTGAGTGCAGCAATCTCATCGTAATCATAGAACACCACACGGGCGTGACGGGTAACACCAAAATTCTTTAAGGGCATATCGCCGGGAAAAATATTGGCTGCCGCCAACTGCTTGATACAGTTGCCATACTCTTCCATAGCACTGTGGATCTCGTCATCGCTGGCCGACTCCAAATAGATATTTAACGGCGTCATATAACGCTCGGTATAGAGATGTTTGATCACCAGTTTATCGCCGCGAATCTCAATGGTTGAAGCTGCCACTTTTTGCAGTTCTTCCAACAGTGCCGGTGAAAAACGATCCAGAGGGAACACCAGATTATCGAAATCCTGAGTATCCGCCATACGGCCAATACGGTCATGGCGCGAAACCAAACGATACTTATCGCGCACGATTTGGTGGGTAACCTCTTTTGGCGGGGCAAATTTATCTTTAATGATTTTAAACACAATATTGTATGAAGGCAGTGTAAACACTGTCATCACCATACCCTTAATACCCGGGGCAATAACAAACTGGTCACTAGAATCATCCAGATGATGAACCAGCTGGCGATAAAATTCGGTTTTTGCATGTTTTGGGAAACCCAGAGAATTATAGATTTCATAATCCAATTTCTTTGGCATCAACGTTTTGAGAAAGTGCGCATACTGATAGGGCAGCGGTGCATCCACCATAAAGTGGTTGCGGGTAAAGCTGAAAATAACACTGAGATCGTCGGTGTTAAAGATCGCCGTATCCACATAGAGCTGACCCTTTTCATTATTTAGGATCACTATGGCCATGGGGAAAGTCTGGTCCCCATCGATAACACGGCCGACCATATAGGCTGCTTTGCTGCGGTAGAAGGTCGATTCCAATAGGTCGAACTTGAGGTCATCGGGCGAGCCAACCAGATTGGGTGTCACCTCGCTACAGAACACACTGAGGATGCAATCCAGATCCAGTTCTATATCTTCACCGGGCAGGGAGAACTCTGACTCCTTGAGAATACGACGAAAAATATCCCGCCTATCGTCGCCTTCATAGCGCACAAAAATACTGTATTCCGCCGCCGGCGCTTCAATCATATGCGACGAGAGCACATAGATAATATCGTCGCTGATCTTGTCGTGATCATGGAGATCGGCAAACACCGAATTAAAAAACGTCTCGGCAATTTCGAAATTGGGAAAGTTAAAGACCAGCTGGGTGTAGGCTTTTTTTGACTCAGCCCAGAGTTCCAGATCAGCGATATCTTTATTGGTCACCATACCCAGATACATCACCGTCTGGGCTACCTTGGCCTTATACATCTCAAGGCGATCGACATTGGCCTGCTGTACACCGTGCCAATCGGCTTTTTCAAAGCGCGCTTTGGCACTGAGCGTAGAGTTTAAGTAGTCGGCAAAATAACTGCGAAAGCCATTGAGAATGGTCTTCGCCATACGTCTGGCGGTGGAATTATGAATCAGTGGGGTTTGCGCCATGGGGACAGGTCTCGGCCGGTTAGCTGATGATTAATTTTAAATTAATTCTTGTAGTTAGCGCATTTTGTTAGCGCCTCTCTCTAGTTCAACAGCTGCTTTAAATTATCCAGCTCGGTTAAAGCCTGTTCTTTGCTGGCCTTCTTCATTGAGGTCTCAGGCAGTGCTGCCGGAGGCTCCACGGTAAACACTTCACCGCCGATTACGCGCTCGCAATACTGCTGATAGGTCTCAGAAAATTGTGGAAAGGCTTGTTTCTCAGCGGTGTTGGCCAAAAAGTACCAGCCGCAGTCGCGACCGGCGGCATAGACCGCAGGATGTGACCATTTTTGCGCTGCCTTCGGGCTCGGCATATTACAGACTTCAAGATAGGCCTTGCGCGGTGAAGGCAGACCGTCGGGCATACCTACCACACGGCAGGCATTGATCATTTTATGTAGCGTTGGCAGGTAGTCGTTGTCGGCAATTATTTTCTCCGCGGCCAATAAAATAACTCGTGGGGCAAAATCACCCAGAGTCGAGAGCCAGAGCTTTTTTGCCATGCCAACCGATTCGTTTTTATCACCAAAGGCGGCGTAATACTGATTGTGATAATTGACCCGAAACAACGCAAAGGTCTGATTGATTGCATCAATCAGTTCCGGGGTAGCTGGAGCCTTTTTAGCCTGCCCAGCTGCGGTCGGTGAGGTCTTCGACGAAGCTGCGATCTCGGATGCGACCGTTTGGATTAGATCCTTGTTGTTTGCCATGTGCTGTATCCGTTGACGAAGGTTGAATATGTCGCGCCCACTGGCGCTTAACGAACTGAAGAAACTTAGTGCTCCAAGAGCTCTGGGGCATACCATTCTCTTGCCAGTACAAAATAAATTCCGGCACCAACTGCTCGGCGAACTGACGGTTGATATTGGCCATTTGCAGCACATCGTAGACCGAGGCCTTGGGCTGCCACTGGGCTTCAATTTTCCGCGGCATGCTGTCCTGATCCATCATCCCAGTAAAGAACTGCCACTGGCGACGAATATGCTGGATAAACTTTGAGTCCCAAGTGTTAGAGACATCACCGCGGTCGCGCCAGTAGAGAATAAACTCTGGAACCGAATCTTCGACAAAGTTGCTGTTGATACCACCCTGACCAATCAAAATTTGCAGGGCATCTCGCGAGGGACGCCAATCGTCGGTGAGAGTCACCTCCTGACGACGGCGATGGGAGGTGGCTTCAGCCTGCTGCCACTGACGCCAAACCTCTTTAATAAATTTCGACTCCCAGCTATGGCGCGGCACATTGCGCTCGCGCCAATAGGTGACAAACTGGGGAATCTGCTGCTGGGCAAAGGCCTGGGTCACACCCAGCTGACTCAGTTGTCGCACCGCATCCTGACTCGGCTGCCAGCTATTGCCCATGGTCTTGGCTGAGGTCGGCATGCCATTGGCTGGCGCGGCGGTTGAGGCGCTGTGGTTATAAGGGGGCTGCTGGCGCTGATTACTGTTCTGTTGAGGGCTTGGCTGAGAGCTTGATAGCGCACTTGATTGAGAGCTCTGAGCAGTACTTGCCGCCACGCCATCATTAAAGGCAAAGCGAAAGTCCCGCTGTGAGGAAAAGGGCGCGCCGCCAATCAACAGCAGTCCCTTCTCATGCAATCCCGCCGAGAGACGCAGAATATCTTCCTCGCGCCAAAAGGGTGCCAGACTCAGCAATTTTTCTGCGGTCACCGTAAACCACTCAAAACCTTGGTTTTGCTCAGGCGTGCCATGACTGCGGCACTCCTGCAAAAGTTGCAGCAATACAGTTTCCTCCAGCCCGATGGTGGCGGCCAGAGTGGGTGAAATAGTGATCGGTTTTTCGGGTATCAGAGACATGTTAATACTTTATCAGAAAGCCCAGGGATGGACGAGGTTAAGATTTTTTCCTAGCGGTTTATTCTGCGTATTTTTCCGGATGAGATGGTGGCACATGGGTTGGGTGAGAATGATATCCTAGGGCCTATATCAGCAGGGATGCTGATATAGAGCGTAAATGGACTATGCACATGGCACATGGATGCCGGGAGCGACCGTATTTACAGCCTATCTCAGGATATCATTCTTGCTCAACCCTATCTATTTAGGTCGCCCAACCGCCACTCACCGGAAACACTTGACCGACAAAACAATCCGCCGCATCCGAGCACAGATAAGCGGCAAACAATGCATCTTCCCGCAGTGACACCAAACGCCCCAGTGGCACATCATTCTTCAGCCGCTGCTGAAACTTGGGGTTGGCCTTGGTCTCTTCGGGGAAATAGGTGGGGTTATCGACAAAATTCTGGGCTATCGCATTGATTTGAATACCCTGAGGCGCCATCTCCACACCCATGGCTTTGACATAGGCAAGCTGTGCTCCCCGTGCGGCACTATAGGTAGACGCCCGTTTCATGCCACGCAGTGCCGAGGCGCTGCCCATAACTAAAATCTTGCCCCCCTGACGCTCAATCATCTGTGGCAGAACCGCGGTGCAGAGTCTTGGCATCGGATCGACCACAGCACTGAAAGTCGCCGACCATTCATCGTCACCCACTAGCTCGCCTTTGGTAAAGGGAGCGGGAATCGCCAAATTGATCACCAGTACATCTATATGCCCAGCCTGCTGAATAATCTTGGCTGGCAGGGCGGGATCGGTAAGCAGATTATTGTCGGCTATCACCTCGGCACCCATCTCAGCGAAAACCTCGCAGAGGGTAGGGCCCATAAAGGTATCGGCTTGGGTCACTAGGATACGCTTGCCGGCAAGTTGCGAACTGTTCATTGGCTGTCTCCGTTAATGCTTTTAATTGGCTTGCTTGGCGACGCTTTGCAGCGCTTCCCCAGTCAAACGATTAACCGTCCAGCCTTCCATGGGTACGGCGCCTAGGGAATGGTAAAAGTCGATGGCCGGTTGATTCCAGTCGAGAACCGACCATTCCAAACGACCACAGTGACGCGATACCGCGATCTTGGCCAGATGGGTTAGCAGCGCTTTGCCAAAGCCTTTACCGCGCATACTGGTTTCCACCAGTAGGTCTTCGAGATAGATGCCGGGTTGGGCGAGAAAGGTTGAGTAGTTGGTGAAGAATAGTGCCAGGCCCACAGGCTTGCCCTGATACTCGGCAATAATCACCTCGGCGCTGGGCTGGTCGCCAAACAGTGTAGCCGCCAGCTTCTCTTCATCGGCAACCACCTCGTGGGCGAGTTTTTCATACTCCGCCAGCAGGCGTATAAAATGCAGGATGGTTGAGCAGTCGCTAACGGTTGCCGGGCGTATTTTAAATTCGGGGCTGTTGGAGGAAGGCTTCATCAGGGTCCGGTATTTTATTGGTTTTGATCCTGTATCTTAGCTCCCGCAGACCAAATTGAGAATAGCGTTATTACTGTACATAACCCCAGTAATAAGCTTAAATAAGCCCCATCTTGAAGGAGAAATTGCGTGGCCACCAAAGCTAAATCCGCCTTTGTCTGCAATGACTGCGGCGCCGACTACAACAAATGGCAGGGGCAGTGCACTGAGTGCCATGCCTGGAATACCCTCTCGGAAATACGTTTAGGATCGCCCACTCGCGGTGGTAAAACCCTGCGTTCCGGGTTTGCCGGTGCTGTAGACAGTGCGGTGAAAACCCTTGCGGATATTGCTCTGGATGAGGTTCCCCGTATCAGTACTGGAACCGGCGAGCTGGATCTGGTGCTTGGTGGCGGTTTGGTGCCAGGCTCCTGTGTGTTACTGGGCGGTGAGCCGGGGGCGGGTAAAAGTACCCTGCTGTTACAGACTCTGTGCAAGCTGGCTGAAAATCATTCGGCACTCTATGTCACCGGTGAGGAGTCGCCCCAGCAGATCGCTATGCGCGCCAATCGTCTGGGCCTGCCGACGAATAAGCTTGAGGTGATGGCCGAGACTTCAGTGGAAACGGTCTGCGCTATTGCTGAGCTGAAGCGCCCAAAGATCCTGGTGGTGGATTCGATTCAGGTGATGCATTTGGAAGAGGTGACTTCGGCACCGGGCAGTGTCTCCCAGGTTCGTGAAAGTGCTGCTATGTTAGTGCGCTTTGCCAAGCAGAGCGGCACTGTATTGATTTTGGTGGGTCATGTGACCAAAGATGGTTCTCTGGCTGGCCCCAAAGTGCTGGAACATATGATCGACTGCTCGCTGATGCTTGAGGGTTCCAGCGACAATCATTTCCGCACATTGCGCAGTCATAAAAACCGCTTTGGTGCGGTCAATGAACTGGGTGTTTTTGCCATGACAGATAAAGGTCTGCGCGAAGTGCCCAACCCCTCGGCAATCTTTTTACAGCGCGCCGAGGAGATTTCCTCGGGCAGTGTGGTGATGATTATCTGGGAGGGCACCAGACCATTGCTAGTTGAATTACAGGCACTGGTGGATGATAGCCATCTGGGCAATCCGCGACGGGTCACTGTGGGTCTGGATCAGAATCGTCTGTCTATGTTGCTGGCAGTGCTGCACCGTCACGGTGGTATTTCGGTTGGCGATCAGGATGTTTTCGTCAATGTGGTGGGCGGGGTCAAGGTGCTTGAAACCAGTGCTGATCTGGCGCTGATTTTGGCGGTGATTTCGAGCTTTCGCGACAAGACATTACCTCAGGATTTGGTGGTCTTTGGTGAGGTTGGCTTGGCCGGTGAGATTCGTCCGGTGGCCAATGGTCAGGAGCGATTGCGCGAGGCGGCGAAGCATGGTTTTACTCGGGCTATTGTGCCGGCGGGCAATGTGCCGAAGCAGCCGATTAAGGGAATGACGGTGATTGGTGTGCGCAAGGTGACCGAGGCGCTGGAAGCGGCCTCCTGCTAAATTATTATTTGTTACTAGCCGCGAAGGATTTCGCATTAAAGGAAAAGGGAGAGGTTGCATGGTACAGATTAGTCACGAGACGTTCGAGGCAGCTGATGTTCGCTTACGTAGGGTTATTGCCCAAGCAGATTTCAAAATATATAAAGGTTCCTTTGCCTTTGAAGAGTTCCCTCTTGAGGATTTTGCCAAGGCCAGAAAAGATGCGATGGCATTAGTTCGAGATGATGAAGTATGGAGCCAGCTGGTTCCCTCTAGTGACAAATCCCGAGAACTGTTTTCTGTTTTTTCTTTCCACTTTGACGGCTGTAACGACAACAGCGGTTTTGTTGGTTGGCTCGCGAACCATTTAAAAATGCAGTTGGGAACCGGTGTGTTTGTCACCTGTGGGCAGAACTCAAGGCGAGGTGGTATTTTTGACTACTGGGGCTGTCCAGTAGAACTCGAACAGAAAGCGATTGAAGAGGTACGGCTGTTAAGGGGTAATATGCCCTAAGACTACTCCATGCTCCTAACGAGAAAAATTAGAATCTATCACACGACACTGCTTATCCAACACAACTTCAAACCCAGGGACCTTGGCAGAGCCACCGCGATGGGAGGCTGGCAGCGTTGGGTCTGCAAAAATCACTGTGTAACCTTCTTCTATTTCATAGAGAGCGGCTTCATATTGGGCTATATCCAGTGACTGTTTATCAAACTCGGCCAGAGCCAGTTGCAGACACTTTAACTGTTGCGGGGATACTGTTATTTGATGGTCCATGGCGGTTATGACTGCTGGCTCCTGTGAGCTGGCGATATTAGCCAGCAATAAAATAATTAGGGTTAATCTATAAATCATTGTTACTGCTACTTTTTAAGGACAGTTGAGCGCTGAAATGACGATTGCGATTAACCATAACAGCAGATTACTCCCAAGGCCACTTGAACGGCGTGCTGATCACATAGTGGCTACCGGTCCCAGGATTAAAGGCCCGAAAAATGCCGCTAGGAGTGCCTAAATAACCTACATATTCTGGGGTGCCAATACCGTCCGCGGTAATGCCTCTGATATCTGGGGCTGAAAAATGGTCGGAGTTAAACGCATCTTGAGTCGGGTCGCCGGTTCGAATGGCGGCTCCGGTTATAGGGTCAGACAAAGAATAATCCCCATGGGTATGGTAGTCGCCAACTATATTAGATCCCCCGGGTACCAAGGGGATGGCATTTCCCGGATTAAACCCTTGATCGGTACCCTGTAGTGGATTGGTATAGCCATAGCTGCCGTCGGGCTTTTTATAGACAAAGCCGCCATATTCTAAATTGTCTTTGATCGACTGGGGGTTGCCCACATCCAGAGCGTTTACGGCGGATTGATCCTGCGGACTGAGTTTCGGTGACGAGAGGTATTTGTAGCTGGCAAGGGTTGATGAAAATAGTGCTCCGGAAACTGCCCCTTTGAATCCCCCATAGGCAATCCCTTGGATAATACTGGGCTGACTGGCGGGGTGATCTCTGCCCGAGCTCAGTTGCTGAAATTTGGCCATGGTGCCACCGGTCACCGAGCCCGATATGGCACCGGCCAGCGTGCCCTGAAAGATAAACGAACTGGCACTGCCTGCTGCAAGTCCGAGCTGTCTCGCGGCTCGACCGGCCAGGGGGCCAGCCACATAGCCGCCAATCATACCCACTGCCAGCTGCGTAGCAATACCGGTTGCGGTGCTGCCGCCCTGAGAATAGGCCAGTCCGGCATTAATGATTACCCCCGCCCAGGGTGCTCCAGCCAGAGTCGTTCCCACCCCAATCACTGTCATCACGGTGCCAAGATTATTTTGAATCACCGCAATCAGCCAGCGGCCATTGGTATCTACATGGGCAATGGGATTGTTGTTAACAAATAGGTAGAGGTTTAAACCGTCCACTGCACCGCTTGGGTCCGGGCTCAGCCAGCGGCATTTCCAGGGCGCGTAATAACGGGCGCCGTAATAATAGAGCCCGGTGACCGAATCGTTTTCTTTACCGGAGTATCTGTACTGATTTAATTTCACTTCTGCGTAATTATTACCGGCAATAACCGAGGTTCCCCCAAAGGGATAATATTCTTCATAGCTAATTATTTTGCCGCTGCTGTCCAATTCCAATACTGCTGAACCCAAATTATTATTTAGTGTGTAGCGGCTTTGGGGATTGCTGACCCCCTGTGGTGGATTGCCCACTAGCCATTGCAGACGCATGGCGATTTTCGTGTCGCCAGCAAAAATCGGTTTACTGTGGCGCTCTTCAATCAGGCTGCTGTTTTGAATCACTTGATAGATTTGTAAATTACCCAGATAGGCGGTCTGCTCTATACGGCTGGAGCCATTGCCATTGCCATAGCGCTCACAGACTTTACGCACCCGGTTGCCATCGGCGTCGTAGACGTAGTATTCGCCATCGGGCTCTTTAATGGAGTCAGCACTTGAAAGGCTGCGGTCAATAACAGTGGCTTGGGCAAGATTGTTGCGATAGTTCCAAGACAGCCCGGAAACGCTCACTAGCTGAGTCTGATTGCCATTGGCGTCGAAGTAACTATCCACCTTGGTGGGATCATCGGTGAGGGCTTTTTCTACTGAGCGGTTGGAGCTATTTGAAATGCTGTAGTCATAGGTAAAGTTCTGCGCGCCCTGATGTTGCATGCGCTGCAAATTGCCAGCTTTATCATACTGGTATTGACGACTGTAATTGCTCAGCTGCTGGCCATCTTGAAAGGAGGTGTAGCCAGCGGCAGGATAATTTCCCTCGCGGCGATAAGGATTTTCTGCCAGAACTGGCTGTTCCCGACCACTGCCGGTGATCAAACGATAAAGGGCATCGTAAATATAGTTAGATGAGGGATCGACTTTTTGCTGATTATTGAAAATACTGTCCCAGGCGCCGTCATTGCAGTGGGTGATATTACCCACCGGGTCGTAGACATACCAGAGTGCCTGAAGCAGTTTTTTATCACTGAGCCGGGTTGTGTTTACATTGGTTAAACGCTGAGTGGTGGTTTCATATAGATACTGGGTTTGCACACCATTGCCATAATCAATGGACAGGCGCTGGCCCGCGGCAGTGTAGTGAATACTGTCCACATAGACTTGATTGCTAGTGCCGGGGGAGACAGTGCCGGGGGAGACAGTGATGCGACTCAGCTGGCCCCCTGGATAGTACTCGGGTAAATATTGATTACCGTCCGCGTCGGTCTCAGCTACTACCCGCTGCAAGGCATCATAGGCGTATTGGGTGTTGTACTGTTCGGGTAAAAGTAATGCACTTAAAGTACCAATCCAGTTGGCTTCGGTTTTATAGGCCGCTCTTAATTGGCGAAAATTTGTCAGTGGCTTTTGCTGTAAATTATAGCTGTCGTATTGCAGCAAACCGGCCTGGTCATACTGCTGATAAATGCGCCCTCTTAAATTATTTTTTTCAGGATCGGTTTGGGATTCACCGTAGATATATTTTTCCACAATATTATTCAGCGGGCTTTCACTGTCGCCGCCGGTGACAGTCAATAGGTTGCGTCGCTGCAATAGATCATAGTCATAGTTCACGGCAAAACCACGGCTGTTATTACTGTAAAGGGGATTTCCCATGGCGTTGTTTAATGACCAGAGAGCGCCTGAATCAACCCCTATAACGTTTAATAATTCACCGGTCAGAGAGTAGGCGTTGGTGAAATTATAAATATTGGATTCAACCAATCTGGCGTCGGCACTCTGTAATACATTGCCTTGAATATCTAAAACGAAATCATTGATATAGGTTTGCGGGTCAGTGCCATCCAGCGTATTGATATCGCGTTTTTGCACAGTGCGGCTAAAGTTATCCAGCACTTCTGTTGAGGGGGTATCGTAAAATAATGCCGCCTGTTGCAGAGCTTTTTTCTCAAAGGGATTTAATTCCGGATTGTTAATATTGGCTTTGTAGTAAGGGGAGTCCTTTACCGTATCGTCACTATCATAGTGAGCAATTTCCCAAGGGGTATAAACGGTTTGGGTGAAAAATCCTTTTGCGGTATCCACCCGAATCTCCCGTTCGAGAGGGTCATAAAAAGTGGTGGCGGCAACCACAAAGGTATCCAATACGGCGGTGTCTATATAATCAGAAGTATCCAGATAAACCGGATCAAAGGCCTTAACGGTTTTTCCCTTATTGTTGTAAACCTTGCGGCCGGAGTTGAGCCAACGGTTAGTGGTATCAACTTTGGTGACCTTATTGCCATCTACATTGTAGGCTTCGCCGGGATTTACTTTGGTTTTACTCTGTAGCTCACGACCACTGCCATCGCTATAGATGATATCGATTTCGACGCTGCTGTTGGTTGCATAGCTTTTGGTTGCATAGCTTTTGCTTGGAAAGTTATCCGCTTTTACTGATGCGGAATAGATTGGCGTGCCACTGATTGACCAAGTGCTAAGATCATAAAAGGTATAACTAGCGGCTCCCTGTAGATAGGTTTGTGGGTTATCCAGCAAGGCTTGCAGGTTAGGCGGAACTACCGGAGCACTATTGGAGAGAGGTGCAAACCCCACATCAATACCCTTCTCACTGCCATAAAAAGAACTGGTATAGACCTGACCCAAGGGGTCATAGCGAACCTCATTGGTATTGCCATTGATATCTAATGTGCTGATGGCCGCGAGGCTTTGATAATCGATGCTCTGGACTGCTGTGGTATTGGCCAAAGCATCAGTTGTCTGGGTTAGCAGTAAATTATATTTATCGTACTGGTAGTTTGTCGCGGCAGAAAACATATCGGTGGTAATTTCAATCTGATAAAACGCTGTTCCGGCGGCATAGGTCTGGCTTAATCCCGGGTTCCACCAATAGTCAGATTCCAACAGATACCCCCCCTGAGTGAGCAGGGCGGTGAGTTCGGTTGCATCTAAGACCTTTTGGAAAAGTGCCTTAATAATATCTTTATCAAAAACCGCTTCGGGCTGCTGGATCAGCAGACCCTGAGGAGTAATTTTTTGTTGATCGGTCTCTTGATACTGAAGCCGCTGCCACTGAAATAACTGCGCCGTATATTGCACTGAGTTGCCCGCCAGCACTGCATTAATCGCTGCATCCACTTCTGCCCAACTAAACACCAGTTGGCTGGGTGCCAGGGCCAAGCCGTCGATGGAATAAGCCTGCTGTTGTTGCAGCAGTGAAGGTAAATAGGTGTCTCCCTCAATATCCGATAGGGGGACATATTTCTGGACTTGGCAGGTAGTTTTTAACTGCAACTGTGCCGCTACCGTATTGGGTTTAGCCGAACGTCGCGGGTAGGCAATCTCACAGGCTTTGAGCATTTGTCCAAAGGCATCCACGGCCAATACTAGGCGCTGCCTGAGCACCGGATCTGTTGGATTGCGCTGATAGTTGTAGTCCACAGATTCCAGTTGATGGGTCGCGTAAATACCGGCACTGCCCTCCTTGGCGACCTGTAGTTGAGTCACCTTATAGCGATAGCTACTCACTGTATAAGGGGCATCGGCGAGTTCCCCAGCAGCGGCTTGAGTATTTGGCACTGGTGCCAGAGGGGCGTACAGTTCGCGATGTAATAGCTGACCTTTAAGCCCGCGATGGGCTGCGGACCAATCACTGGCAAGGGGTGCCTGGACGCGAAAAACAAATTCACTGTCAGGCATTAAATAGGCCTGTGTATCCCCCTGATAGAATTCCTCACTGAGCTGTAGATAGTAGCTTTCTAAGTCATAGACACCGGTGTGATACCAGGAACGGGTGATCAGGGGCGGCACATCATAGGGCTGGCTGTTTAGACTTAAAGCCTCGGCATCTTGACGCTGCACATAGCCAAAGCCGCGGAATTCTCTATAGACCGGATCGAAATAACCATGCCGGTAACTGTAGGTCTGCTGCTGTACCGTGCCGGAGACGCTGTCCACTTGACGACTGGCGGCCACCACCTGCACCGGGAAGGGCAGGCGGGTGAGCCAGTCGATGCCCTTGGCTTTATCTTCGAGGTAATAATGGGTTGAGGGTTTGTAATCGATACTGGTCTGTAGACCCAGCTGATTGTCAGTGGCTATAAGCAGATAGGGTTTGCTCTCCTGAATAAAATCATAGGCCCAATGCTGGGGAGCGGGATCGTTATTACTGATCACCATTGCCGCGGCACCCTTGCCATAGACATCGGCGAAACTCACCTGACTGATCTGAGTCCAGGGCGTGGGCAGGGCAATACGTATAGGGTCGGCAAACTGATTGCCACTTTGATTGAGATAAATAGCCGCGTGATCATCATGGCCATAAATCAGATCTGGCAAGCCATTGCCATCCAGGTCGGCAATAAATAGACGGGAGCTATCAAATTTCTGGCCCTGCTTTTCATTAAGCCCTTTATTAAGTTCTCCATTAAAGTCCGGCGCATTACCGAATAAAATCGGTTCGGCAAATTGCCCGTAACCCACGCCCGGCCAACACTGGATACGGCCACTGGTGATTCTTACCAAACACTGGGTGCCACCGCCGAGTATATCGACAAAGGTCCACAGCTCCTGTGAATCACCCTGGCGTTGGCTGGGTAGTGCCTGATCGTTTAGGGCGATAATAGGACCGTTAAAACCCTGACCGGCTTTGTTGGTATATAACCGCAGTTGTTCTGGTTGCACCTGGACAATATCGGCGAGACCATTATTCACCAGATCAACAAATTGGTTGTCGGGCTCATTCATAACCGTGGGGGAATATTGCAACGGCAAATAGTTTTTCCAGTCGCCGTCTGACTGCACTTTGTAATAGCCGGACTCAGCCACGTCGGGGCCAGAGAGCAGCAGATCAAGATGGCCATCACCGTCTAAATCCATCAACTGTATGCCGCTTGTATTGACGGCTCTTGGCAGGGGAAAGGCGGCGGGCACCAGGGGCTGACTGTAGTCGACACCACTGCTGTCCTTTCCCGCAGCCTCAGGGCTAAAGTACATTACGCTCTGCTGGTCAGCGTATAAAACCCCGGGCAGACCCTCGCCATAAAGATCGACAAAATTATAATTCGGTGCCCGTAGAACACCGGCCAGGGCGCGATCGTCCTGTCGCTCCATGGGTACAAAATCGCCGCCCCTAGGTTTGAAATCACTATAGGTTAATAGCAGTGCGGGCTGGGACTGGGTGCTGTAGCTGTCGCTGTATAAGCGATATCCGGTCATCTGAGCAGAATTCAATAAGCTTAGGGTGGTGGATTGTTGGTAGCCAAAAGTAGTGGCGCTAATTAATACAGGCTCCGACCCCAGTTCGCTAAAGCAGTGAAACATCAAGACACCGCGACACAGGCGATGAGTGCGTATTTCAAAACCGGCGGCGTAATGGGAAAAGCTATCCGGGCGACTAGCCCAAGGTCTCACTGGTACGCCATGATTTTCATCTATATCGGCTAGATCGTATTCCCCATAGTCGAAGGCTATATCAAATAGATAGGTCTCGGGCCAAGGCTGGTTGGCGACGTAGGGGGTGGTATTGCCATAGTAGATATGTTGAATATATTTGTTCGCGGTTTCACTGCGATTGTTTTCCCAAATAGTCTGGGCAACATTGTCACTATTCTCCGCTTTATAAATATAGTGCCGGCAGCTGCCTTTGGGTTCATAGATAAATTCTAGCAACCACTGATAAACCCGCTCCGGATGATCCGGATCAAAAATTTGTGCCGCTGGAGTTTTGCCATAAACAGAGGTGACATTAGATTTATCGACGGTCTTCCAAAATACCCCTAATGTCTTTTGATTTTGCCACTGCTCCAAAAGCATAAAGCTATTTTCAATACGCGGTTGAAAACCGATAACAGAGTAGCTGTCGCCGTCTAAGGATTCCTGCCGTTCACTGCCGCTGACAACAATCAGGGTTTCCCCCCCGGGTCCAATATAACTGTCTTGATCGGTATAGCGTGGAACCCCGGTTGTGGTTTTGCGACCAATACGCGGCAAACCCAAATCAAAGCCCAAACCGAAAGTGCCATTGCCACCAACGGAAACATAGTTGAGTTCCAGTTGCGGTTCAAAATCGCGACAGGGACTGGTGGTCAGTGGGATACTTAAGTTCGCCGTGCCGGTAAATTCATCGGCGCGAAATGACTCTCCCATCCCACTGATGGCGCCACCGCCTTTTGGCAAACTGATTTCCTGCACCTGAATGCCGGTGCTGTCCTCTGAAGGATTTTGTCCTGCATTAGCCGACTGCTCAGCCTTGCTATAGGCCTCAATTTTTTTATCCGCTGCTGATTGTCTGTCGTTGTCATTCATAAGTTGGGTGGCTGCCATACATGTCAGTGAAAGGAATTGGCCCTGGGCTTCCTGAAAGAGAGCCTCAGGGCTGTTGAGCTCTAGCTACAAAAGCAGTTACAGAAACTCTCTGTTTCTGGGTCATAGACTAATATTGCACGGTCTGGCGGCCAGCCATTCTGTTTACAGAGATTATTAATTTCACCCCTATATTCTAGACAGACTGATCTAGGGCAGTCCGGGGTTTGCTGGTCAGGGGGGGGCGCCGTCCCTGAAGCTGGCATTCCTATGGGCGCTCTATCTGGCTCTTTAGTCGGCGCATCTTTATTCTTTCCGCCGCCACCGCCACCGCCACTTGCCATGATGGCTTGAGGCTCATTCCAGCGGGTATAACCAGGACGATCGGGATGGGAATCAGGGCAGAACTCGGTGGCCAATTTGGCTTTATTGGCCGTTATACAGCCACAGAGATTACACATCTTGTTTGATTTGCTTTTGGATTTTCCGGTAGATTTTTCGGTAGATGTTCTTGTAGCTAAGAGCGCCGCGGCTTTGTAGATTAATTTCTTTGGCGGCTCAATATAATGTGGGCAAGCAGCGCAGGCGCTCAGGCGCGACTGATAGACCTCATCACTGGCTAGCTGTGCCCCTGATCCAGTCCAGACCAATAAGGATTGCGCGGCTTTTTTTAATAGCTGGGTATTACTCCGTTCAATGATTTCCCCCTGTGCAAGCATACTATCTCCCTCTGCGGTAAATCGATGGGGAGGGCTGGCCAACAGATGATTTAAAAAGTTTCCAGAATGACGGGTCATAATAATATTCGCCGCGTAGGTGGAATCTTCAACCATGCTGACAAACACATCGCGACTCACCGGCTTTTCCAGTTTCAAAAATTGCGCCAGTTTTCGACAGCCCTCTTCAACGGATTCGAACTGATCAAAACCAAAAGTTGATTCATTTAACATAACAATCTCCTTATCTTATGTGGTGGCGCTTTTCATCTGCACTGAGCAGAATGATCAGACGCCACCGTGCAAAAGAGTTTTTAACAAACGGTAAATTCGGCTGAATTAGCCGCCGGATCCAGCGTCAGACCGGTCACCGAACGAACATTCTCTACGGTCACTTTATACTTGGCACCCTCCTTATAATCCGCTGTTAATACCACTTGATTCTCCTCAGGCCCCACAAGCTCGACATTACTGATCGCCAAGACAGGGTCGAGTTGATAATTGCCGATCACTACTGCCTCTTCTGGATTCAGTGGTGCATCGAAGTCGATGGTCGCCTGAGTGGTGCTGTCAGATTGGGCGCCGGTGACACTCAAGAAGTCTGGGTCACCGCCAGCACAGACCGGTAGGGGAAGATACTGCATGGAATTTTGATAGGTCTTAATACGGCAGCCCAGGGCTGTTTCATGGCAGCCAACAATCGGGTTATCAAGCTTGTCGGGAATAGTATTAAACAGTGCTTCGATTTGCTTAAGGCCTGGGAAAATGGTGTTGGGGTATAGAGGATAAAATACATTGGTGAGTACGCCCGGTACATCCTCGTCGGCCTGAGGTTTGCAGTTCATACCATCAGCGCCCAGGGTATTATCATCAAAACGTGCCACGCAGTAGGCGACGATTAAGGCCACGCCTTCCCAGTCCAATTGCTTGGCATGTAAGAGTCCACCCTGAAGTAATACCACGGGACGGTTATCCAAATAAAAGGCGAAGGCATTGGCTTGGCGGCTGGGGTAATCAACAATCATACTAATGTGCGGATAAAAACCGTGGAAAATGGTCAGCAGCCAATCGGTGCGGGTCATAACGTTTTTATCAACAACTGTGTCGTTGCGTCTAATGGCATCCGCTTGCTTTAGGGTGAAATAGCCCTGAGGTTCGATGTCTTTCGGCATGCTCAGCACATGATTATGATCTAGGTGTAGAAAGACACCTCCGGCTGGGGTAGCTTTTCTACCGGCATTAGACGAACTGCACAGAGCGCTTAAAAAGTGCGAGACATCCATTGTCGGTGAGGCCGCCTGACAGGCTAATTGAGCGGTGTCCTCAGACAGGGACTCTTGATATTGGTGAGAATTAAATTCAGGTTTTTCCGTAGCGGATACCGACAGACCCTGTTTGGTGAGTTCGTTGTAAAACAGCTGGACGGCATAGTCCCCTGAAATAAGTCCCTGGGTGTTGAGTAGATGTCCTTCAAGGGAGCTGGGCATATCGTGTGAGGTGGCGATATTCCACACACCGCCAATATAACTTTTGATATTGTACTCAAGGATTTCGGTCATGCTGCCATCGGCGGCTTGGATGCTATCGCTTTTTTTCAGCTGCCGAGCGCGTATCAATTTATTGTCTGCGGTAAGAAAAGTATGGTCCAAGGTGACGACAATAATTTTTAATTCCTCGTCTTCCTTGTAGGTGATATGACACATTTCCGGCTGCATGGTGTCGGGGGCGGTACCGTCTGAAAATTTAACTTCTTTTTCTACCCAGACACCATTGTCCCGAGCCAGTACCGGATCATTTAATTCAAATGATTGTATCGCCGCAGTGGTGGTTGCAGTCACTGCAACAGGGGTATTGTAGGCAAGGCACGAACAGGTACAGTCACAGCATGTGCCTGTGGTGGGATCACAGACCAAAACCAGATGGTTAACTGGCCAACCGTTTGCTTTGCATATTTTATTGATTGAGTCACTGACACCACTACAGTGCGGCGCACTACACATATTGCTCATGATAAAAACTCCGTTAGTTTGTTGGTTGGTAAGCTTGATTAAAAAGTTACAGCGATTTTGGTGTTGTTAATTCACGTGCTATTAATCCAGGTGCTATTTATCTAGCCGCTATCGATCTAGGCACTATCGATCTAGGCACTATCAATCCTTCGGGCGCGTTGCGTTATAGGAAATCAAGAGCGCCATGGATGTGAGTTTGTCCGCGGCAATCAGTCCGCTTTCAGGATCTAGGATGCCGCTGGGTACATCGCCTTTGGCCACCGAGATAGACCAGGTTTTATCCACCCAGCTACTGATGTCGATATCGGTCAATTGTGCGATGATGCTGTCATTAAAGATCAGAGTTTCATCTTCACCGTCAATGGATAGGGTCGCGGTTAAAGTGCCTCCCAATGTCACCCCTTCGGGTAAATCCAGCTGCACATAAAGAGAGGTGATATTGCCCAATTGCAGATTGGCCGGGAAGTAGGCGGCCTGCATATCAAAGTTCAATTGCTGGCTGGTGGCCGCGGCGACTGGATGTAAAAAGCTGTACCAGGCATTGGAAAATGTCATGGCCAAATTAAACGCCCGCTGGCCCATATAGGGAATGCTGGACAGTAGCTGTCTGACTTGGCTGGCAAACACCGCGCCGCCATCCAGTGCGGTGTATTTCACATTGATAATCACATCAGAGAGGCTCTCATAATCGATCAGATTATTGGACTTGGGCATTTCCAAACGCCAGTTGGAGACGGCTCCGGTGCCCTCGAAGGGCAGGTAGCGTTCGTCGTTAAAATCGAGGGCAAAGGTGCCGTTGTCTTGCAGGCCTTTGGAGATAGCTATCTTTTGATTGGCCCGCCAGTTGGAGCGCAGGGTGCCACTGTCGGGGGTGTCGCTACCGACGCCCAATAGATAGGCCACGGCATCTTCATCGGCTTCGACCAAAATCTGATTGCCCAGTTGAATTAATGTGGCCTTGAATTCTTGATAGGGGCCCAACACCGCAGGAATGGTGATGGATATGGATTTGATCTGCCGCGCATACTGGCCGGGGTAATCTTCATCAAATAACAGCTCGTCAAAGCGGAAGGCACATTCACCGTCGTTTTGTAAATCCAGGAAGGCACGGGGATCCAGTGACAACAATGAAATGGTTTTTTCAATTTCAAAGGAACGGGTATTATTTTGATAATAGGCCTGCTCCATTTGCGTGAGATTTAGTGCTAACTGGTCGCCTGAAAGAAGGCCCTTGTAACTGCTATTCCAGTATTCAAAATTAATAAATTGCTGGTTCGAATTGAGCTCGTACTGATAGGTCTGCTGTGCTGCCATGGCCATTTCCAAGGCGACCCTATAAGCCTCCCGGAGCACTGTACTCAGGCGACCCCCCATCCATTGATAGAGCTCTTTGCTGGTGAATTTGGTTTTATAAAAGTCGCTGGTTTGCTCGGTGTTGGCAATGGTGGCCTGGTGAATGGTTAACTGCTGCTGGGCACTTTGCAGCTGTAGTTCAGTGGCGGCGATCTGGCTTTTCAGCTGATCGGTATTAAAGCCGGTTTGGGTCAACTGATGCTGCCAGTCTTGCTCGCGTCTTTCGTATCCCGAGATGGTTTGGCTCACAGTGCCAACAGTGCCGGCTATATCGGATAGAATCTGTAGCACTGAACCGGCGGCGGTTAAGCTGGCGCCAAGCTGTTTGCCCCCGTAAGTCATGGCGAACGGTGAGCCGGCATTGGGCACCAGATAACCCAGGGCTGCCGCTGCTTGGACAGCACTGCCGGCAGTATTCAGCACCGAGGACAGCACCACCATGGCGATATGCAGTGACTCTGATGGCAATAGACCCTCATCCACCAGACCCTGGTAATAACTGTGATCGACGCTGGAGGCTTCTAAACTAATATCCAGACCACTGAGGGTTTCCTGTAATTCCTCAATCTGTAATTCCCGCACCCGAGTGGTTAAGTCGAGAATTTTCAATTCCTGTGCCGACTGTATCTGCGCCAGTTCTTCGGCATCGGCTTTTTCCAACACGCTCAATAAGGCGTTGCCGATTTGCGCTAGCTGGGCGGTGAAGTTTTTCGCCAGGGCCATAGCGGTACTAAAGCGATAGGGCGGTGCCGAGGTGGGCAGCTGTTGCACGGCTTGGGGGCTGGCACCGCCAGCAACGGCTTTGACCAGTGCAAAGGGATCGATGGGCGGTTCAAAGAGTGCCAGTTGACGCACCACACCCTGAATATTCATGCAGTGGCGTATTTTGAATAAACGATCTTCAACTTTATCCCAGTAAGCCACAAGCTCAATATTTTCTGGCACACAAAAGTAAATATCTAAATCGTTAAAGGGCACAAATCGGTCTTGCTGTGACTCTGTTGCGGCTTCTGTCTCAGATCCGGCTACGGTCACTGTTTGGCTGTCAGTTGGCAGTGCATTCTCAAGGCCAATTAAGAACTGTGGAATATCATCGCCGTACTGTTGCTGAATATCATCAAAGCTGAGCGGCTCTTGCTGCTGGCAGGGACCCACGTCCACTGGCTTCGGGCCCAGAATTTCTCGGGCCAGAATATACAGCAGGGTGGCGCGGGTAATCGACTCCCATGTATCCAGCGTGAATTCGTAATCGCCCCACTCTAATAGCAGATCCACATAGCGCATAACAATGGCTTTTTGATAGGCACTGGTGCGCAGTTGGGCCACCGCATGGGGATCAAAGGGCTGGTCGTTATAGACTTTAATCTGTGCCGGATCGCTTAATATTTCGAGCAAGCTTTCTACGGTGTAATCGCGAAATTCAACAAATCGCCAGAAACGATCTTTGGGATTTTGGGCAGTGGGATCTGCGCCTTCCGGGACAGTGGGATTAAAAATATATTCGAGCCAGGTTTTAGCCTGTTCAAAGTCTTGATTTTGACGCAGTTGATTGGAGGCCATCCAGGGCATATACAAAAAGACTTCGTAAAAATAGCGACCATAGGGGCCGTTGTAATCGATACTGTCGCCTGCCATTAGGGCTGGGGGAATAAGATTAGGCGGTGGGGTTGGGCCGCCGGGGGTTTGATAAAAGCGCGAGAATGGGTACAGGGGATTTTTCGGCGTCACCTGCATAGTCACATCTAGCAGGGCTGGGACACCGCCGGCAAACAATGCTTGGGTCAGGCGCGAGTCGGCACCGGTTGATAAACGTTCCACTGACCACTGGATATCTTTTATTTTTTGCGGGTCATCGGTAAAGGGCAGGGCGGTTAAATCCGTTTCATTGGTCTGTTTGGAAAGCCCCTCATTATTTATTGTTATATCTTCAATTTTTTTCAAATTTTTCTGCGTTGAACGAATTAAAAAGGTCTCCGCAGCATTATTAAAAATAAACCAAAAGGGCATGTTCACCACCGGCGTGGAGCGGCCGCTGCGATCTGACACGTGGTACATCAAAGGCACAGGGGGTTGGTCTGGCACTATGGGATAGCCGGCGCCCTGTCCGGTGTAGTTGAGCAGATAAATGTTGTCCATCTCGGCAATGCTCAGAGTCGGCACCTGGCCCGGTGGCAGAACTACCCTTGGTGTAAAGGGGATATAGGGCATCGGGGGGTCGACAAAAACCTTTACCGAGAGGGCAAAGACATTGGTCGGCGAGGTGTTGAGACTGGGGTCCAGCAATATGCCCTGATTATAAAAGGTGGCGCCTTGCAAGCCACTGGCATCCGCCGTCCAGTTAAACAGGGATGAATTGTAGAGCTGCTCCGCCAGGGTATAGGCATCGGGGTTTGGGATTTTCGCTGCATCCGGGGCTGTCGGCTTTACAGTGCCACTTTTAGACGCATAGAAGCTGCCAAAGTTAAGCAAAATCCGTTGATCCGCTTCGTTCTCACCTCTGATCACCACCGGTGATACGGTGCGCCATTCAATATCGGAAACCTGTATATCGCTGGGATTGATCTGCGGGGTACTGTACTTATCCTGCATGGGATCGAAGTCGATGACCATTTCGCTGAGGGTCTGGGGGTTCACCCAGCGACCACTGGCATTGATAAAGCTGTACTTAATCACCGCGTGGGTGTCCACCGAGTTGGAGGCATTGCCACCCTTAACTTCGGACACTGAGCTGTCGCTCTGTTCCACCCAAAACAAAAACAAACGGTTAAAAGCAAATACCGGTGCGGCGGTCTCGGCGGCAATAGTCTGGTCGATTTTCTCCCAGGAGGTCCAGGATAAGTTGGCCACTTTGCGCTGAATATAATAGCTGTAGGGCTCCTCGGCGGTGCGCGCCACAATTACTACGGTATCAACAATGGAACCTGGCACAGCCGGGTCAGGGGCTTTGCCATAGTAGGCTCCCACCTGTTTGAGGCCGGCTAAAATATTAAAGCCTTCAAAATAATCCAGGTAGACGTCATTGACTGTTTCGGGGGTAATATCATTGGCGGTTAAGCCATCTCGGGCGCCATTAAATAGGGGGGTGCTGTCGGAGCGCAGTTCTGGTTCCAGATAATTTTCTGGGTATAAAAAGATCTTGCGATTGGCCTCCCACAGACGATAGCTGGATAACCAGCTCCACCAGGTGGTGGGAATCGGTAGCTTGCTAACCCCGGGCTCAAGCATCATATGGGCCCGATTCATATACAGCTGCACTGACAGAATCGCCTGTTTGATATAGGAAATATCCGAACAGCCGCTCATTTCAATATCGATCAGCAGGTAGTCATAGAGGTCGTCATAGCTGGTGAATTGTGGATAGGTTTGGCGGTATAAATAGAGGGCATAGGCGGCTAATACATCGCGGCTTTTTTCATTCACCGTATCCAGTGAGGGGCGGTAGTTTTCCAGCCATTCGGGGCCGTCATAACGAGCCTTGAGTGCGCCGATAGCCACCACCGCAGCATCGTTGTATTGGGACCACTCGTCATTGGTCACATCTGCGCCCAGGGTACCCAACTCGGCCAACATCAGCAGCAGGTTCATGCTCAGTGTCAGCTTGCCCCCGAGATCAAAGCATGACTTCATATGGACAATGCCAGCCACGGTGTTGTAGCGCTCATCTTGGCTAAACAGCGTATCCACTAAGAGTTCAATCTGTGCCTGATTCCAACCGGTTAAGAGTGCGAGGTTCTCAAATTTAGGCTCGTTAGCTGCACCGGTTATCGGCTGCTGAAAATACAGGGCTAAGCGATTTTGGGTGTCGTTAAACTCCAGCATCAACCATTTGTAGAGCCAGACTGAACGGACCACTTGAATATTGATTTCATCGAAGGTGCTAAAGCCAAAGGGGGCTGGGTTTTGAATAATACTGCGAATATCCGTTGTCGATAGTTTTAGCTGATCGACCAATACCAGCACCCGATTCATCAGTTCAATAAACTGCTGCATGGGCGCCGAGATACTCGACCCTGGAGGCTGCAAAAACGCCGCGACAAAATAGCCGAGATCAACATCAGTGGCGATTAGGGGGCTAAGATCCAATACCGTAAGAGTGTCCGCCCGGTAAAACAGCGCTAGCTGCTCGGATAGATTGAATTGCTGAATACCCTGGTTGGGATTTTCTTCAGTGGGTGCGCCGCCGTAAGTCAGTAGAGTACTGACCACATAATTAATCCGCGACTGAGTTTCCAACAGCACCTTGCGCACCTGGGCAATCATTGCATCCCGAGTCGACTGGGGCGTGACATTGGGGAATAGGTAGCTTAAATCGGTGCTGCTGGTAAAACTTGCCGAGAGCACACCATTGGCATCCAATACCTGATTGTCTATCAATAGATCATAAGCCCCGGCTGATTGGCTGGGGTCGATCATGGCATTGATAAACGAGCTGGCATTGAGTGGATCAACAAAGGCAATGGTTGAAAAATTCACCGACTTTTGCAGCACAACACCGTACTGATTGATAAAAGCGGTCCCCGAGTCACTGAGTTTTGTAAAGTAATCCGCCGACAGTTCCTCGTTAATATCCTGATTGATAAAACTCTTTTGATTGAGCAGCCAATCCTGTGCCGATGCCCATAGGGACTTTAAAAAATTCGGCAGTGCCTTGAGCACGGTCTCGTTGTTAAAGGACTTATTAGATTTATTTTCAAGGGCGTATTGCAGGGCGAAACTATTTAGTTGGCTGCTGCGAAACCAAACGGCGTTTTCCATAACCCTGATTAAACTATCAAGGCTGTCCACTTTACTGATGCCCAATAGCTCCAATAAATTTAAATAATTGGTCACCGATAAACGATTCAGCTGTGCCGTTTTGGCATAGCTATAGAGCAGGGATAGATTGGTTACGGTTAAGGGCACCACGCCATTATTGATACCCAGTGCCTGTAGCGCTTGGTTGCCAATAAGCGTCAAGTCGTTATCACTGACCCCAAGGCCTGCCCGCAGGCGAGCGCGAATACTGGCATTGGTGTCCTTGCCCGGGTCAACTGTCCAGTCTAACAACGGATCTGTATAGAGCGGGTTATCGCTGTAGCTGGGGTGATAGATCGGCAGGGCGTCAGCTGAGATTTCCTCTGAAGGGTAAACAATTCCATAGGCTCCCTGGGGCGCCTCGGCAAAGGCTACGGATACGCTGAGTGCTTGGGTGGTTGCACTGACGCTGTCCACCACACGCACTTCGCCGTTGATATTAATGCGCATGCCCACAGCGATCTGGGCTTGAAAATCACTGCTGCTGCCGGTAACTTTTTTCTTGTCCGCGGCATCCACGCTCATGGTTCCGGTGGCGGTAAATGCCGGGGCGCTACCTGCAGGAGAGTTTAAAATTGCTGGAGAATTAAATAGCTGATCAAACAAATCTTTGGGCCTGTTGATATCCTCTACACCAATGGTTTTAATCGGCCCATAGAGTGCAATCACCTCAGCTAGGCTAATGGCGTAACTGTTGGCCAGCAATCTGGCGCCCCCGAGAGCTTTGATGCAGGCTTCGTCGATTTCATCTCCACCCTGGCTTTGAATAAACCAATCCAAATTTTCTTCATCAATTCCGCTGGTTTGAGCCAGGCGGATAAAGCGGTTTAAGCGATCCAGTGCGGCAAGGTCAATATGGCGGATCATGGAGACTGGCCAATTCGGATCTACTCGATCCACTTCAATGGCTAAGTACTGGCTTGGGGCTAAACCTTTGTTGATAAATAATTGACTGGCAATGCCCGCCTCAAATTCCTGGGGGCTTAAGCGCTGCTCTAATAAAAATTCTAGGGAGTCAAAACTGAGGCCCACTTGCCGACTAAAGTTCACCGTCAGACTGAGGTCGTCAATGGGGGACACTGACATGGCCAGATTAGTGCTGGCAGTCAGCCAGCTATTGGCCACTTGAAGTTCGGTAGCCGAACTAATGGCGGTGACCGCATTGCGCTGTGAGCCCACTAGAATAAGATCGCCCACCACTAACTCAGCGGTAAAGGCGGTACCTTTTCCTGTAACTGTTGTTTGATTTTTCACTGTGCTGACAGTGCCGGTGGCGTCGAAGGGTAAAATACGCGAGCTGGGGGCGCCGTAGACAGTGGCAATCTCACTGGCAGTGGTTAGCGTTGTACTGATCAGCTGATATTGTGTGGGGCTTAATTTTAGAGCCTCTTGGGCAACATTAAACTGGCTTGGCAGATTTGCGCCGGGTTTTGAATAGGGGCTGGTGACAAAGTTTTGATAGACACTTACTAGTGGACCGTCCAGTGCATCTAGATAGGTGCGGGTACGAAAAAGTGGCAAATTAAACGGTTGGTTAAACGGATATTTCAACTGTGAAAACTGGCGATAGATATCCGGCCAGGCGGTTTTATCCGCTATATACTGTTCCAACACCTGAATAACAATCTGTATAAAAGGCACTAGATTGGTGGTCATTTCCGCCGTGAGGGGGATTTGGCTAATATCCGGTCGGCGGGATTTAAAGTGCCAGTCCCCCGGGATATTGGGGTTAATATCTGTGGAATCGATATAGGCATAAACAATGCGCAGCATATCTGCCAGATAGGCGGCGGGGCCAAAAAGCGATTCATCATGATCACAGCTGCAATAATCCAGAGAGCCAAAAAAGTCCTGATAATTGGGAATAGCTTTGACGTAATCCTGAACATCGTCGGGCTGACTATTCATCTGGCTGGAACGGTAAAACGGCGAGCCGGCTGTAGATTTTAGGGTCACTGCCAGCATGCGGGTTTTTTGCTTAACCGCCATTGCCCGTCGATGCAGTTGGCGCATCTCCTGCTCATCCATTAGCAGGGCATCTTCATAGCGAGCAACAAAAACATCCTCTGGGTGCTGAGCTATATGATGTGCTGAGTGCAAGCCGGCCTCTAATAAGGCGGCTACTGTGCAGCTGTTATTGTCCAGGCGATGCAAACGTTGCAGTGTCATCAGCTGACCCATATGGTCATCGCTTATAGACTCGCCGATATTTTTTTTCTGTTTCGCGCGAATAAAATTAAAGTCGCGTATGTCCACTTCGGGATATTCTTTAGAGAAGATATCAATAATGTCAGTTTTCACGGCTTTACCTTTTCTTATAACGCCTATTTGAATTCGTCAAATTAATATTTTTATGACGAGGTTTTTATTACTACGCCAGCGCATTAAATTTCATAATTAAAATTCGGTAGTTGATCTCTGCCATGAAATATGTGGCTTAAAAAATAGGCGTTAGTATTTGTGGGGAGCTTGGATAGGGTCGGAAAAGGGAAAAGTAAAATCATCAAGTAGTGAAAATTAGAAAATATTTATGGCTTATTTTCAGCATATTTGGGAGTTTAATAAGATTAATGATGAGATTAAAAAGGGATATTAAAACTGAAATATGGAAATGAAAAACCCGTTATTGGTGGGAATAACGGGTGGAGAGAGAAATTAGGAAAGATAATCTGGATCAAGTCGATCCGTCGTGCTGTGCTCTTTATGGCGATAGGCTGGAGGCGCTTTTGTCGCTAAAGGCTTTTTTCATAAGGCTAATGGCTTTTCATCCCGCTAAAGGCTTTTACGCCGTGGTTAATATCGAGATGGTTTCCGGTTCTTGCAGCAGCGGTTGGATCTGCCCCAATGCGTCTTTGCGCGCTGAGGAGTCTTTCCAGGCCTGCCAGTCGGCGAGGGATTCCATCTGAATCAATGTGTAGCGGATACTCGGCTCATTGAGGTCTTTAAAAGCCTTGCTGGAAATAAATCCTCTGGCCGGTACGGCGGCTTGAATGATTTTCCGGGAAAACTCTTCGTAGGTGCTCTCCATTCCGGGAGCGAGGATTCGTTTGATCAGTACTGCGAGCATGTTTTGTGCGCCTTCTGTGGTCTAGGGGCAGATTAACATGTTGTAGCCACCGGGATAAATACCGAATTACAGGGAAATCAATTTGACTTCAATTCCCGAAGCGACTAGATTGCAGGCTCTTGCTTCTGCAATAGGTTCTCAGTTTTAGTCAGATCGGTTTTTGACTAATAAGAGTTAAAAGGGAAGTTGGTGCGCTCCGCCAAGCTTGGCATATGGAGCTATCCCAACACTGCCCCCGCAACGGTAAATAAGAATGTTTAGTAGTGATGCCACTGTGTGTTTTTAAGCATGGGAAGGTTACTAAGCAGAACAGCTATACAGTGCTTTCAAGTACAATCTAGCTGTTCACTTATGAGTCCGGAGACCGGCCTATCGCAACGCAGACAAACCGCGGGGTGCGGTCTTGTGCTGATTGACAGTCTCTGTCGGTTTTCTTGCACGCCCCCGTAAATTAAAATTAATCACTCGGGTGTGAGTGTAAGAGAACCTAATAATGAAACTAATTTATACCTCTGCAGCTATTGCTGCTCTGTCCCTGCCTGCCGCTAATCTACTGGCCAATGATGATATTGATAACATTATTGTCACAGGTACCAGAATGCCTAGTAATCTGTCTGATAGCCTCTCGGCCGTGACCCTATTACAGCGTGCTGATATCGAGCGCTATCAGGCCTCAGACCTATTTGAATTGCTGTCCCGTGTTCCTAGTGCCTCTTTTGTGCGCAACGGTGGTCGCGGCAGTTCGACTTCCTTTTCCCTGCGTGGCAATCAGAGCGATCACAGTCTGTTCCTTATTGATGGCGTCCGTATTGGCAGTGCCACCACGGGCGGTGCAAGCCTAGCCTCGATAAATCTGGCAACGGTTGAGCGCATCGAAATTATCCGTGGGCCAAAATCAAACCTCTATGGTGCCGATGCAATTGGTGGTGTAGTGAATATTATTAGCCGCAAAACATCAGATCCCTCGGTGTTAAATATTGAGACCTCATTCGGCAGCAACAATACCTCTGAGACCACAGCAGTCGCTGGCTTAAATGGAGATCGTTTCAACTTTACGGCAGCGGCTAACGTGCTGCATACAGATGGCATTGATAATACCGAATCCACTGATGGCGTTAATGGCGACGACGACGCCTACAGAAACAATTCTGTGGCATTAAATCTGCGCTACCAGCTCAGTGATCGCGCGACCTGGAAACTGAGCTACAACCGCAATGAAACGGAGTCGGAATATGATGCGGGCTGTGGCGACGCTCTGACCTATGCGTCGATTGACTGCAATATCTTTTCCGTAGGTCAGGTCGATGCTTTAGCCTCCTCGATTGATGTCGCATTTAGCGATCAGTGGCACAGTAGTTTTCAGATTGGCCGCACCAATGATGAAGGTATGGAATTGGCAGATAATATCGATATATCCACTACCTATAATGCCGGTGAGTTCAATACACAGAAGACAGAAGCCACCTGGGTTAATAATCTCTTTTTAGCTGATCAGCACACATTGACTCTGGGCCTCGATTACCTGCGTGACGAAGTGACCAGCTCGACCAACTACGATGAAGCCACAAGAGACAACAAAGCGGCATTTGCCCAGTATCAGATTCAGCTTGGCGCGGTGGATACCAACTTTGGTCTGCGTTACGACGATAACGAACAGTTTGGTGATTTCACTACAGCCTCATTTCTGGCGGGTATGAACCTGACCGACGACCTGCGATTAATCGGGTCAGTGAGTGAGGGCTTTAAAGCGCCTACCTTTAATGATCTCTATTACCCAGGTAGTGGCAATAGTAGTTTTAAACCGGAGGAGTCAACCAATTACGAGATCGGTTTAAACGCTAGCTTAGGCAATGCTCTGCTCACAGTTGCAGTATTTAACAATCAGCTGACCAACTTGATTCAATACAACTCATCGACATTCGAAACCGAACAAACCACGGAAGTAGAGATTACCGGTATTGAGTTTAATTTGGATACTGAAGTTGCCGGTTGGGCGCTATCGCTATCGGGCTCGGTAATCGATCCTGAAAACAAGGGCAATGGTAAGCTGTTGCGCCGCCGTGCAGAGCAGTCCATGAGCTTTGATGCGGACTATGGCTTTAACGATCTAACACTGGGCTTTACCCTGCGCAGCGAAGGTCATCGCTTTGATGATGCGGATAACACGATTAAGTTAGGCGGTTATACCACTAGCGCAATCCGTGCCAGCTACCGCATCAATGATGAGTGGGCGGTGAAAGCCAAGGTTGATAATCTAACCGACAAAGAATATGTGACAGCGTCTTCTTTCGGACTGGGCAATTACCGGTCTGTGGGTAGAGAGGTGATGTTTACTGTCGCCTATACGCCTTCTTTCTAATAACCCTGTTGGGCTCTTCTTGAAGTGAAGAGCCCATTTTTGAGCCCAACTTTGAGCCCAACTTGAGAGGCACGCCAACAATGAGTGAAGATAAAAAAGCAGTGGAAACAAAAGACGAAAGTCATAAGCGTAAGATGCAAAATCAGAAAGAAAAGGTCGACGCCAAGATTGCTGCGTCGGACGAAGAGCGCGGGGTAATGATTGTACTGACCGGCGATGGCAAGGGTAAAAGTAGCTCGGCCTTTGGCATGGTGATGCGCGCTATGGGTTACGGCTACAAGGTTGGCGTTGTACAGTTTATTAAGGGCGAGCAGCTCTCCGGTGAAGAGCTCTATGTCAGAGAGAAATGCCCCGAGATCGAGTTCTATCAAATGGGCACCGGTTTTACTTGGAATACTCAGGATCGCAGTGGCGATATTGCTGCCGCGGAGCGAACCTGGGCGGTGGTTGAGCCGATGCTGAAAGATGAGAGCCTTCACCTAGTGATTCTCGATGAGCTCACTTATATGCTCAGCTACAAATATCTCGATGAAGAGATGGTGCTTAAAGCCTTGGCCAACCGACCTAAAAACCAGAGTGTTGTAGTCACTGGTCGCGGCGGCGGCTCAGCGATTCGCGAGTTGGCGGATACGGTGTCTGAAATCAAAGATGTTAAGCATGCCTATCACGACGGTGTTAAAGCCCGCAGAGGCGTTGATTTCTAAGATGAACACCCAGGCCTGCACGTTAATGGTTCAGGGCACGACATCAGATGCAGGGAAGAGCGTTCTGGTGGCGGGTCTGTGCCGCGTGTTGGCCAATCGCGGTGTTAAGGTTGCCCCGTTCAAGCCGCAAAATATGGCTTTAAACAGTGCAGTCACTGAGAACGGTGGTGAAATTGGCCGTGCTCAGGCACTCCAGGCTCAGGCCTGTTTTCTCAAGCCTCACACCGACATGAACCCAATCCTGCTCAAGCCCTCCAGTGATACTGGGGCTCAGGTGATTATCCATGGCCATGCTATTAGCCATATGGATGCGGTGAAATATCATGATTATAAAAAGGTCGCGATGGATGCAGTGATGCAGTCTCATGGCCGCCTTGAAGAACAGTATCAGGTAGTCGTAGTGGAAGGTGCTGGCAGTCCCGCGGAGATCAATCTGCGAGCCAATGATATTGCCAATATGGGTTTTGCCGAAAAGGCTGATTGCCCGGTGATTATTATTGCCGATATCGATAAAGGCGGCGTCTTTGCCCATCTGGTGGGCACCTTAGATTTACTCTCAGAAACAGAGCAGCAGCGGGTTATTGGCTTTGTGATCAATAAATTTCGCGGTGATATCGCGCTCTTAGAGTCTGGTTTGGACTGGTTGGAAGAGCGCACCGGCAAGCCAGTAATCGGTGTGATTCCCTATCTGCCGGGTCTGCATCTGGATGCTGAAGATGCCATAGCCGCTGAGCAGATACTGGATACAGAGCTGCCCCAGCTTCGGGTGGTGGTACCGGTGTTTCCGCGTATTAGTAACCACACTGATTTTGATGCGCTGCGCCTGCACCCTCAGGTAGACCTGCACTATGTAGGCCCGGACGGTGACAAGCCTGCGGCTGACTTAATCATTTTGCCCGGCAGTAAAAACGTCCGTCGCGACCTGCAGTGGTTGCGGGATAATGGTTGGGATGATGCGATTAATCGCCATCTGCGTTATGGCGGCAAGATCATTGGTATCTGTGGCGGCTATCAGATGCTCGGCACCCAGCTGTCGGATCTCCATGGCGTGGAGGATAATGCCGGTGTCTCTGCGGGTCTCGGCTTATTAGAGATGACTACTGAGCTTAAGCAGCACAAACAGCTGCGTCAGGTGCAGGGTACTTTGAGTCTCACTGGCGGCAAAATCGAAGGCTACGAAATTCACTGTGGTGCCTCCTCGGGCAAGGCGTTAGGTTCTCCAGTAGTGACCCTTGATGATGGCCGCACTGATGGCGCTATCTCTAACGATAATCAGGTGCTTGGCACCTATCTCCATGGCCTCTTTGATCATCCGGATTCCTCTGCCGCTCTCTTGGCTTGGGCCGGTTTAGAAACCTTGCAGATTGTTGATCAGCGGGAAATTCGCGAGACCCAACTCAACCGTTTGGCGGCTATGTTGGAGAAGCATCTGGATTGTGCCATGTTATTTCCAGAGCACTTCAACCTGAAGGAAGCTGTGGGTGAATAATTTGATAAGCAAAAACGTGCCACTATTGCTGGCTGTATTTTTAGCCATATTGATGCTGCTTACACGGAGTAATTATTTTGACTGGGCCACTGTGCTGCCCAGCGCTTCACTGGCGATTTTTTTTCTGGTGGGTTTTTACCTGCGCAGCTATCTCTCCTTTGCGGTTTTTGCCGGTCTCGCCTATGCCTGTGATTACTGGGTTTTATATGTCGGAGGTGAGGGCTGTTTTACTTCCGCTTATGGCTTTATTTTTGCCGGCTATTTTCTACTCTGGCGCAGCGCCAAATGGGCAGCCGGCAACTATGATCTGCTCCGCTTGCCCGATGGGATTAAAGTTTTCGCCGTGGCGCTGCTCTCAATTAGCGGCGCATTTTTGATTTCCAATGGCAGTTTTTATGCTTTTTCCGGTAATTTCAGTGACCTTAGCCTGATCGATTACAGCGCCCGGGTGATGCGCTACTACTTTACCTATCTGACCGATCCGTTGATTTACTTGGGCATTGCCGCTTTAGTCCACAGATTGATTCAAAGATTACCAGCTACTAATGTGGAGACCAGCGAATGATCACTTCTGACAAGCTTAATTACACTGCTGAGGTTAAATTACCCGAGCGCATTGTCTGCATGACCGAAGAGACCACCGAGTGGCTCTACCTACTGGGTGAAGACTGGCGCATTGTCGGTATCTCCGGCTATACAGTGCGACCGCCCCATGCGCGCAAAGAAAAACCCAAGGTGTCGGCCTTTACCTCAGCCAAGATTCATAAAATTCTCGAGCTGGAACCGGATCTAGTAATTGGCTTCTCCGATATGCAGGCCGAGATTGCTGCGGATCTGGTGCGAGAAGGCGTCACTGTGCATATCTGTAATCAGCGCTCGGTGGCCGAGATCTTTTCTACCCTGTTAATGATTGGCTGTATGGTGGGGGCTGAACAGAAAGCCCGTGAATTGTTGGGCCAGTATGAGGCGCGATTGAATGCCATACAGCAGACTGCAGCCGCACTGCCACGGCGTCCCAAGGTCTATTTTGAGGAGTGGGGCGATCCGCTGATCAGCGGTATTCGCTGGGTTTCTGAGTTGATTGAAATTGCCGGTGGCGATGACAGTTTTGGTGAGTTATCAGTTTATGCGGATGCCAAAAGCCGCATTATTGGCGATCAGGATAGAGTGATTGCCAAGGCGCCAGATATTATTATCGGCTCCTGGTGTGGACGTAAATTTGCCACTGAAAAAGTCGTGGCTCGAACTGGTTGGGATGCGATTCCAGCGGTGATCCACAACCAGCTCTACGAAGTAAAGTCGGCGGATATTTTACAGCCGGGGCCAGCCTGTCTGACCGATGGTATAGATCATTTGGAAAAAATCATTCAGGGTTGGGCGGCTTTGCAAATAGAGCCCTCAGCGGTTGAGGATAAAGAGCCCTCAGCGGATGAGGATAAAGAGCCGACAAGTGTCCAGCAAGAACAAGAAGAAAAAGCCTAATGACGACCAGCGCCCTAAATAATTACCTCGACCCAATTCACTCGCGGCGGTTATTGGAGGGCGTTGTTCTGAGTAAAACCGCCGACTATATACATCTGGCTTTTGCCGAACCACGTCGCGCCCTGAGCTCGGCAGTGTTTAATGGCGGTCTCTGCTGGGCCAGTCACTGGTTAAATTATAAGGTGCCACTGAACTGCCCTCTAGAAGTGGAAGAGCCCATGGTCACCTTGGAAAACTACGCACGTAATAAAGATTGGCGGGGTGATACTGTCGGCATGATGACGGCGGCCTCGATGAACTCACTACGTATCCACAGTACTGAAATTGAAGGGGAGCAGATTGTGGTACTTTCCACCACAGGTATTGCCAATGCCCTGCGCGCCGGTGACAGTGCGGACTATGGTTTGCACCAAGAGGTGGTCAGGGAAGTGGGTACTATTAATACTGCTATTATTACCAGCGCGACACTCTCGGACGCAGCCATGGTGGAAACCCATATGATCGCAACCGAATCCAAGGCGGCGGTATTTCAGCAGCTGGCTATACAAAGTACCGTATCCGAGAGCATAGCCACGGGTACTGGCACAGACTCGACTCTGGTAGTGAGCGGCCAGAGCACAACCGCCGTTCGCTTTGCTGGCAAACATACCAAGTTTGCCGAGCAGGTGGCGCGACTGACTATGGCGTCGATTGCCGATTCTCTAACCTCTATTGAGTGCGCTGCGTGAAAGTCTTAAATACCCGACTGATAACCCCGAGACTCTGCGGGCTGCTGTTGCTTATCGCACTGCCGTTGGTATCCCTGCTGGGACTGATGACCGGTCCGGTGTTTATTCCGCTGGCGGATATCCTCTCAATCAGCCTGAGTGGCGACGGCGGCAATAGCCAAGAAAAGCTGATTATTGAAATTATTCGACTGCCAAGGGTGATTCTCTCGCTCTTAGTGGGCGCGCTGCTGGCCACCTGTGGTGCTCTGTTGCAGGGCCTGTTCCGCAATCCCTTGGCCGACCCGGCGTTAATCGGTGTCTCTGCCGGTGCCTCTGTGGGTGCCAGCATAGTGATTGTGTTTGGCTCTATGTTTACTGCCGGTGGCCTATTGCTGGGCTTATCGGCTATCTCGGTAGGCGCCTTTGCCGGTGCCATCATTGCCTCGGTGATTATCTTTCGTCTGGCCACCGGGCCTCAGGGTACCTCGGTGGCGACCATGCTGCTGGCGGGTATTGCCATTAGCGCTCTAGCGGGAGCTGCCACTAATACCCTGAGCTATCTGGCTGATAATGATATGTTGCGCCGCATCAGCCTCTGGCAGATGGGCAATCTTCAGGGAGCTTCCTGGGATCGAGTCGGGCTCTGCGCGCTGACTGCGGCATTCTTAGCGGTATTGATTCCCCGTGAAGCCGGCGCCCTTAATGCCATGTTGCTGGGTGAGTCCGAAGCTCGCCATCTTGGGGTTAATGTCGAGTGGCTCAAGCGCCGCTTAATTATTTATTCGGCATTGGGGGTGGCGATCTCGGTGGCCGTGGCCGGTGTGATTGCCTTTGTTGGCCTTATGGTTCCCCATGTCATACGCCTGTTAGTGGGCCCAGATCATCGCGCTCTATTACCTCTATCGGCACTGGCTGGGGCCATTTTATTAGTCGCCGCAGATGCCTTGGCGCGGGTGGTGATTACCCCGGCTGAGCTGCCTGTGGGCGTGGTAACAGCGCTATTGGGTGCGCCGTTCTTCCTCTGGTTGTTGGTTGTGCAGCGGAGACGAACCTAATGTTAAAAATCGATTCAGTGGGCCTGACGGTTTCGGCAGTGCCCCTATTAGATAATATTTCTATAGACTGCCCGCGAGGTTCGGTGACTGCGCTGATGGGTCCCAATGGCGCAGGCAAAACCAGTCTGTTGAAAGTGATCTCTGGTGAGCATAAAGCCAGCCAGGGACGGGTAGAGATTAATCGCCAGTCGCGAGAAGAGTGGAAGCCTGCTGATATTGCTCAGTTTATGGCGGTGCTGCCTCAGAGTTCGACCTTAGAATTTGCCTTTACCTCTGAAGAAGTGGTGGCCCTGGGCCGAACACCTCATGCAACGGGCACAGTGCGAGACGCTGAAATTATCACTGCGGCCCTGGCCAAAGTCGACGCCAGCTATTTAGCTCAGCGCTCCTTTGTGCAGCTATCCGGTGGTGAAAAACAGCGTGTGCAGCTTGCTCGAGTGCTGGCTCAGATCTGGGATCACTTTGAATATGAGGGCGAATATGAGGGAGAACATGAGGGCGATGCTCCGACTGACGGCATACTGCTGCTCGATGAACCCTCCGCGGCATTTGATTTGGCGCACCAGCTGATGTTGATCGACATAGTGCAGCAGATCTCCGCTCGTGGCGTGACTGTGGTGATGGTGATGCACGACTTGAATTTGGCGGCTAAGTGCGCCGATCAAATGGTCTTTATGAACTGCGGGCACTGCACCGCGGTGGGTACAGTGACCGAGCTGCTGACCCCGGAACTGATCAAGAAAGTCTTTTCGGTGGACGCCGAAGTTATCACTCATCCGGTGCAGGGCACGCCGATGGTGGTGGTTTAAAATCCCGTCTATTTAGTAGTTAATTATTAAAGGATAGAATTTATATGGCGAATCAGTTGCAACTGATACTGGGTGGGGCGCGCTCTGGCAAAAGCCGCACGGCAGAGCAGCGTGTCGCCGATTCTGGCCTACATAAAATCTATCTGGCGACTGCCACCGCCGGTGACGGCGAGATGAGCGCGCGGATTAAAAAGCATCAAGCAGACCGCGATGGCCACTGGCAGCTGCTGGAAGAGCCCTTAGATCTAGCGCAAACATTGTCTGAATATTCCCGTGTCGATAACTGCATTCTCGTCGATTGTCTGACTCTGTGGCTAAGTAATTGCTTACATCACGACTGTTGGCCAGAGCAGCAACAGGCGCTATTGGATTCTGTAGAGCAATTGCCTGGCGCGGTTATTTTTGTCACCAATGAAGTGGGTCAGGGCATTGTGCCCATGGGTGAATTGACTCGGCAATTTGTCGATGAGGCCGGTTTTTTACATCAGCGTCTGGCGGCTGTGTGCGATCGTGTGACCATGGTGATCGCGGGCTTAGAGCAGGAGTTAAAGGTGCCAGTGCAATGAATAGTTGGTTGCGAATACCGGCGGCGGCACCCTGTACCCAGAGCCGAGAGCTCGCCTTTGAGCGTCAGCAACAGCTGACCAAGCCACCGGGATCCTTGGGTCGATTAGAGCAGTTAGCCATAGATTTTGCCGGTTACCAAAAAACGCCAGTGCCTCAACTTAAACATCCGGTGATTCGTGTCTTTGCCGCTGATCACGGTGTGGTGGCTGAAGGTATTTCTGCCTTTCCCCAGGCGGTGACGGCGCAGATGATTTATAACTTTGTCGGCGGTGGCGCGGCGATTACGGTATTGGCCAAGCAGTATGGCGCTGACTTTGGGGTGATCAATCTTGGCACTGTTGAGCCGCTAGGACAGATGCCTAAACTTGTTAATATTCAAATTGCTGCTGGCACTGAAAATTTCTGTCAGACCGCAGCCATGACTCAGGATCAGATGGAAACTGCCCTCGAGGTAGGCCGCGACAGTTGCTTAGATCAGCCTATAGATTGTTTTATCGGCGGTGAGATGGGCATAGGCAATACCACCTCGGCTGCCGCTATTTTTTCTGCGCTACTGGGTACAGATGTGGATGATATTGTTGGCCGTGGCACCGGTGTTGACGATGCCGGACTGCAGCGTAAGCGCCAGGCTGTGCAGCGCGGTTTAGACTTACATATAGGCGCCGACACCAGCCCTGAAGAGGTTTTACGCTGTCTCGGGGGCTTTGAGATTGCCGCGCTGGTGGGTGCTTATATTGGCCATGCTCAGCGTGGTGTGCCGAGTTTGGTGGATGGTTATATCAGCACTGCCGCGGCGCTATTGGCCTGTAGAATTTGCCCTAGCTTGGCCGACTGGTTATTGTTTTCGCACTGTTCTGCGGAATCGGCTCATGCCCTGGTGTTAAATGCCATGCAGGCACAGCCTCTGGTTAATTTAGATATGCGTCTGGGTGAGGGCAGTGGTGCTGGTGTTGCATTGTCACTGATTCAGTCGTCTCTGTTACTCCATTCACAGATGGCAACCTTTGCCGAAGCCGGTGTTAGCGAAAGCTAAAAAATATGACTAAAGCCACTGCTCAAGCAGAATTTACCTGTATCGATTTTTTGCGTCATGGCGAGTGCGAGGGCGGTGAAATATTCCGTGGCAGTGGCAGCGATGTGGCACTCACGGAAAAGGGCTGGCAGCAGATGCGCGACTCAGTGCAGGATATGGCTGGCTGGGATTCTATTATTACCTCGCCCTTGCAGCGCTGTCGGCGTTTTGCCACTGAGCAGTCCGAGCGCCTTTATATTCCTTTAGCCGAAAATGCCAACTGGCGTGAAATCCATTTTGGCGATTGGGAAGGGCGGTTGATGGCGGATGTCTGGAAAGAGTCTCCGGATCTAGTGGCCAGCTACTTTAAAGACCCCAATCAGTCGACACCTCATAATGGTGAGCCCTTTGCCGAGGTCGCTGAGCGCCTTAAAGGCGCTTGGGAAACGCTGTTAACAGAGCATCGCAACCAACATGTATTAGTCGTTCAGCACGGAGGAACTATACGGATATTACTGGCTTTAATCCTCGGCATGCCGGCCACAGCGATGAATCAATTTGAAGTGCCCTTTGCTTGCCTCAGCCGTATCAAGGTCTTCCACCACAGTGACTATGCGGATTTTCCCATGCTGGTGTCACACAATACTGGGAGCTTGGAGAAGTGAATGCTATTCGCCGAGAGTGGCGCGCTCTGGCCTGTGCTATGCAGTTCTTAACCCGTATCCCGCTGGCCACGCGGACGCTTTTTGACAATAAAGATTACGCCAACTCTCTCGCCTGGTATCCGGTCATTGGGCTGGTTTTGGGCGGCTTGGTTTGGCTCTCAGGTGTGGCTCTGGCAGAATTTTCATCCGCTTCTCTGGCCGCAGCGCTGGTGCTGGGGGTCTGGGTACTGCTCACTGGTGCCCTGCATCTGGATGGCGTCGCCGACTGCGCCGATGCTTGGGTGGGTGGTTTTGGCGATCGTGAGAAAACCTTTCAAATTCTAAAAGACCCGCGCTCGGGACCCATAGCTGTAGTGGTGTTGGTGCTTGTTCTGTTAATTAAGTGGGCGGCGCTGGAAGTGTTACTAGGTTCTGAACACTGGTCGATTATCTGGTTGATTCCGTTGTTGGCTCGCGGCGCCATGCCGTATATTTTTTGGCGCCTGGATTATGCTAGTGCCAGCGGTCTGGGCTCGGCTCTGGTGGAGGGACTTTCACGCCAGCGCATACTGATCAGTCTGTTATTTGTGGCTGTAATCGCGGTGCTGAGTTTGACCGCGCAGTTGGATATTCTCCTGCTGTTTGTGGTGGTTTCTCTGCTGATCTATCTCTGGTGGAAGCGTGCTAGTTATCAAAAATTGGGTGGCTTTAATGGCGACTGTGCCGGTGCTTTGGTGGAGTTTCTTGAATTGGGTTTGTTGTTGGGATTGGCAATTTATACGAGCTATAGCCTGTGACTGCTGTGGCACTGCTACTGGGTCTGCTGATCGACCATTTTGTCGGTGAAGCCAAACGCTGGCATCCCTTGGTGGGCTTTGGTAATGCTGCCTCTACATTAGAGAAAGCCGTGAACCCCAGTAGTGGCACTCATGGAAAATTACGCGGCCTAATCTGCTGGGCGCTAATGGTATTGATCCCAGTTATGGCGATGAGCTTATTGGTCTCACAGCTCTCGGGGCTGGCACTGTTAGTGGTCAACGCTCTAGTGGTCTATTTTGTGGTGGGCCTAAAAAGTCTCGCCGAGCACGGAGGCAATGTTGCTGTGCCCCTACTGGCCGGTGATCTGCCCGCGGCGCGACAGCAAATCGCTATGATGGTGAGTCGCGATACGGCTAATTTGAATGAGCAGCAGGTGGCTTCGGCAACCTGTGAGTCGGTGCTGGAGAATGGCAGCGATGCCATTTTTGCTGCGCTGTTTTGGTTTTGTTTACTCGGCGCTCCAGGTGCAATTCTCTATCGTGGGGCCAATACATTGGATGCTATGTGGGGCTATAAGATTGATCGCTATGGTAGATTTGGCTGGGCCGCGGCACGAATTGATGATGTTTTAAATTGGCTGCCCGCACGCTTAACCGCGCTCAGTTATGGGCTGGTGGGTAATTTTTCTAGTGGCCTAAAGTGCGCCCGACAGCAGGGTGGTTTAACCGACAGTCCCAATGCCGGTTATGTCATGGCTGCCGGTGCAGGCGCCTTGGGAATCAGCATGGGCGGTGCGGCGATTTATCATGGGGAAGAACATCAGCGACCGGTTTTTGGCGTTGGGCCAGTGGCTGAGGCGAGGGACATTGATCGTGCTATAGCGCTGGTGCAGCGCACTTCAGTGCTGTGGGTGGTGTTGGCCTTGGCGTTTTATGGATTGCCAATGTTATGACTATTGCTATGACATCCGCATTAACACCTATACCCGCGCCGCCAAAACCAGCCCATGGTGGTGCTCTGTATAGAGCCAGTAACGAATTTGCCATAGCCCCTGAACATTGGATTGATCTCTCTACCGGGATTAGCCCAGAGGCCTGGCCAGTGCCAGCGCCGCCCATAGAGGCCTGGCGCTCTCTGCCCGATGCGGAGGATGGTTTAATTGTCCAGGCCGCCGATTATTATGGTTGCAGTGCTAGTGAGCTATTGCCTATTTCGGGCTCTCAGTTTGCTATAGAACAGATTCCTCAGCTGTTAACGACCGGCTCTGTCGCGGTGCCGGTATGGGGTTATGCGGAACACAGTTATCGCTGGCAGTTGGCCGGGCATCAGTTGCATTGGTACAGCAGCTATCAAGAACTGGTGGATTTAGTCGAGACCAATACAGTCAATAATGCGGTAGTGATTAACCCGAACAATCCCAGCACTGAGTTATTTGAGCTGGCAGAGTTACAGTATCTTTTGGCTGTTCTGAAGGCCAATAATGGCAAGCTGCTGGTAGACGAAGCCTTTATGGATAGCAGTGATGAGCACTCCCTGTGTCGGCTCTTAGAAGGTCAGCCCTGCCCAGATGAACTGATTATTTTGCGCTCGGTGGGTAAGTTCTTTGGCCTTGCCGGTATTCGATTGGGCTTTGTGATTGCCAGTGTAGGGTTTATTCAGCGCCTTGAGTCTCAGCTGTCACCCTGGGCGGTGAATCATATTGCCCGCTGGGTTGGGCAGCAGGCACTGGCTGATCGCGATTGGCAGCAGCGTCAATGCCAGCGACTAGTGCAGCAGTCTACTGCTTGGCAAGCTCAGCTGAAAAGCTTATTTCCTACCTTTGACTGGCAGCGTTCCGATTGTTTTATTACCGCCTTTGCCGATCGCCAGAGCTGCAAGAAACTTTATCAGCAGCTTGGCCACTGTGGGCTATTAGTGAGGTTGTTATGCAGTGCCCGAGAGGGTTTGCAGGGTGGCTCTCAAGATGGTGCTGCTCTGCGTTTTGGCTTGCCCTCCCTGAGTCAGCAGCAGGTTGTTATGGAAAGAATTAAAACTCAACAATGGAGACCCCTATGAGTCGCTTAAAGCTAACCCTGTTGGTGATTCTCAGTTTTGCTAGCGCCGGTTTGCGCGGTGAAGTGATGGTCGATGATGATTTGGGCAGCCCGGTACATCTAGAGCAGCCCGCCAGTCGAATCGTTAGTCTGGCTCCTCATCTTACCGAGATAGTGTTTGCTGCTGGTGCCGGAGACAAGCTTGTTGGCGTGGTCAGTTACAGTGATTATCCAGCGGCGGCTTTGGAGATTCCGGTGATCGGTTCCTACAACAATATTAATTATGAAGCCTTGGTGGCACTGCAGCCTGATCTGGTGCTGGTTTGGAACTCGGGCAATGGACAGGAGTTAGCTGAGCGTCTGCGAGGTTTGGGGTTGAGGGTATTTGTTAGTGAGCCCAAGCGACTGCCGGATATTGCGCGGTCCCTGAGCAAGATTGGCACTCTCACTGGCACCTCCTCTACAGCGGAAAGGGCTGCGGCTAATTATTTGAGTCGCTACCAAGCACTGCAAGCGGGCAACAGCACTAAAGCCCAGGTGAAGGTCTTTATTGAGCTTTGGCATGAGCCAATGATGACGGTTAATGGCACGCATATTATCTCCGACAGTATTGAACTCTGTGGCGGTGTGAATGTGTTCGCCGATGCGATACCGCTGGTGCCGCGTATCAATGTGGAGTCTGTGGTGCGTGCTGATCCGGATGTGATTATTGCCACAGGCATGGCCGATGAGCGTCCGGAGTGGTTGGATAATTGGTTGATTTGGCCGGATCTCAGCGCGGTTAAGTCGAGCAGTTTGTACGGTATAAATCCCGACTTGATCAGCCGCCATAGTCCAAGGATATTAGAGGGCGTGACTCAGCTCTGTGATTACTTTGATCGGGCCCGAAAAACTCCGGTGGTAAACCCAATTAACTAAATCGATGGCTCTTAAAGGAGTCGTTTTTTAAAGGATCAGCTTTGAATACAATAATCACCCAGCAAGAGCGCGATGCGTTCTATAAGGTTTTGTATGGACGCCGCGATGTGCGCAGTGAGTTCTTGCCCGACCCAGTCGCCGATGATGCTCTAGAGCGGATATTACAGGCGGCTCACCATGCACCCTCGGTGGGGTTTTCGCAGCCGTGGAATTTTATTCTGCTGCGCGACCAGCAGATCAAGCAGGCTGTCCATGACCTGCATCAGGAAGCTAATGCCGAGGCAGCGGAAATGTTTGCCGATAAGCGGCAGAGGGATTATCGGCAGATTAAATTAGCTGGGATTTTGGATGCGCCGATCAATATCTGCATTACCTGTGATCGCGAGCGTGGCGGTGCTGTGGTGTTGGGCAAGACCCACCAGCCGGAGATGGATCTCTACAGCACAGTCTGTGCAGTGCAAAATCTGCAGTTGGCGGCGCGGGCTGAAAATATTGGTGTTGGCTGGGTATCGATTATGGATAAGCAGCAGTTAAAGGCACTACTGAAAATACCGGAGAGAATTGAGGTGGTGGCTTACCTCTGTGTTGGCCATGTATCGCATTTCTACGATGAGCCGGAGTTGCAGGTTAAGGGTTGGCAGAGCAGAACAGATTTAGCCGACTTGGTGGCCATGGACCAATGGAACTTTTAAACTAGGGTTTTTAAAATGGAATTTTATTCGTCACTATCGCTCATGCGCTCGATGCGTTCCTGCTCTTCAGCAAATGCGGCTTTAATTTCATCTATCACCGTATCCACATCGGCTAGCTCGGTGTCTTCTTCAAAGTAGCCGGTCAAGTGGCTCTGGGGGGTTAACTTGCCCTCTTCAAACAGCGCCCACATCTCTTTGTCATATTTAGTCTCGAGTAGCTCTGGTGCGTACTGACCATAGTACTCAGTCATATTATTAACATCCCGCGCCAGCATGCGTTCGGCATGGTTGTTAGCGGCGGCATCAACAGCCTGAGGCAGGTCGATAATCACTGGGCCGTAGTCGTCGACCAGTACATTAAATTCAGAGAGATCCCCATGGACTAAGCCCACGCAGAGCATGCGCAACACATATTGCATCACCACATAGTGATCTTCGATGGCCTGTTCCGCGGACATGGAAATATCATTTAAGCGCGGTGCCACCTGACCATCTTCGAGGGTCACCAACTCCATCAGCAAGACGCCATCAAAGCAGCCGTAGGGTATGGGTACACGCACATTGGCGGCGGCGAGTTTGTAGAGGGCGTCGACTTCGGCGTTCTGCCAGGTTTCTTCTTGCTGCTTGCGGCCAAATCTTGAGCCTTTTTCCATGGCGCGTTGGCGGCGACTATTGCGGACCTTGCGGCCTTCTTGATAGGTGACAGCCTGTTTAAAGCTGCGTTTGCTGGCTTCTTTATAGACTTTGGCACAGCGTATTTCCGAACCGCAGCGCACCACAAAGACAGCGGCTTCTTTGCCGCTCATCAGTGGGCGAATCACCTCATCGACAATACCATCTTCGATTAGCGGCTGAATGCGTTTCGGAACTTTCATACTTTCTATACGCCCCTATATCCTTATGCCTTCCGCTCTTATGCTATATTGAATAGCGTCAGGCTGGCTCTCTTATACTGCGCTTATCTCGTGATGAGAATAGCGCATCAATAAAAAAGCCGCTGACAAATATCAGCGGCTTAATGCCCCTCTGGTTCACCCCACTAGTGCTTTAATCCATTTTTCGGATCGGCGGTGGTGTTCGGGCGGTTATTTTTTTCCCCTATCCTTTCTTATTATTATAGATCATACCCCCTCTCATCGTGCTCTGCGAGATCAAGACCCATAGTTTCATTTTCTTCGTCGATACGCAATCCTAACATGGCATCAACTAGTTTTAACAGTACAAATGTCACAATAGCGGTGTAGGCAAATGTGGCAACAATACCGACGATTTGAACCTGTACCTGTGAGGCCATGTTCATACCTTCGTTGTAACCCTGGCCGCTAAATACGCCGAGGGCGTCAGAAGCGAAGACACCAGCGAGCAGCGTACCCAGTATACCGCCGACTCCGTGAACCGGGAAAACGTCCAGAGAATCATCAATTTTCCAGCGCTGCTTGATTGCCTGAGTGGCGTAGTAACAGATAACGCCGGCGCTCAAACCAATCAACAGTGCGCCACCGGGGCCAACAAAACCGGACGCTGGCGTAATCGTACCCAGACCAGCAACCATACCTGTGACAATACCCAGAACCGAAGGCTTGCCATGCTTGATCCATTCCATGGTCATCCAGGCCAGTGAGCCTGCTGCAGCGGAGATGTGTGTCACTAGCATTGCCATACCGGCATCGCCATTGGCGGCGAGGGCAGAACCACCGTTAAAGCCAAACCAACCGACCCAGAGCATACCGGCGCCAGTAACAGTCATGGTCAGGTTGTGTGGAGGCATTGCCTGCTGTGGGAAACCTTTGCGGTTGCCCAGCACCAGAGCGGCAACCAAGGCGCCAACACCAGCAGTAATATGCACAACGGTACCGCCGGCAAAATCCAACAGACCCATCTCACCGAGCCAGCCGCCGCCCCAAACCCAGTGGGTAATTGGAGAGTAAACCGCGATCAGCCACAGGGCACTAAATAGCAGCATGGCGCTAAAGCGCATACGCTCGGCAAAGGCGCCGACGATCAGTGCTGGGGTAATCACAGCAAAGGTCATTTGGAACAGGGCAAATACTGACTCGGGAATATCCCCAGCCATGGAATCTTCTTTGATGTTGCCCATTAAGATATTGTCCAGGTTACCGATCCAGGCGTTCATGGAACCGCCATCGCCAAATGCCAGGCTGTAACCAAAGGCAAACCAGATAATCGATGCCAAGCAGGTGATAGCAAAACATTGCATCAATACTGAGAGAACATTCTTTGAACGAACTAGGCCGCCATAGAACAATGACAGACCAGGAATGGTCATAAACAGCACCAATGCTGTAGAGGTTAAGATCCAAGAAGTGTTTGCAGCGTTTAGCTCGTCGGCAAATACCTGGGTTGAAAATGTGGCTGCCAGGAGTGCAAAAGCGACTGCTGCGAAATGGCGATATCGAAGTAACATGGACTTTCCTCTTTAGTAGCGCACCAATGCAGTGCGTTAAATTGTTAAGTAGTGATACTGTGCACTATGAATGTGCTTTTTTTAGCTGAAAAGGGGTGTAAAACCCTCGCTTGCTCATCTTAAGGCAATTTTTATGCCATCCACAGGAAGGCTGCACTAAAGTGATGCGCTACGGTGGTTTTCTCACGGTCTATACTTCAGGAACAAACCCGGAGATATTGCCAGACAACCAGAAGTTGCCGGGCTAAATGGAGTAAGATATGGTCACTAGTGAAGAGCATGAGCAGCGAAACGAATTAAAAAATCGATTGGAAGATTTGCAGGAGCAACTTGTTAAGTCCTCACATGTCAGCGCCGCCGATAAGGATTTATTGGGCAAAATGGTGATGGGTATATTGCACCTTGAAGATGTTCAGCAGCCTATGGCTGAGACGATCACTCCGGCGATCAATGAGCTGGGTCTGCGTGACACCTTGGAGCAAAAGAGTCTTGAATATGAGTCTGAGCATCCAAAGTTAGCTTTTATCCTGCGCCAAATACTAGATGTTCTCGCGCGTATGGGGATTTAATAGCCACTCTCGGTTCCTCTATGCAGGGGGCGAGAGATTGAAGCTCAGAACAAGAACAAGAACAAGAACAAGAACAAGAATAATAATTAAATGATAAATTCTATGTTAAAAAATGCCTTATCCGTCTGCACCCTGCGTCCGCTTCTGTTGGTGATGCCGTTTATGCTGAGCGCTTGTTCAGGGCTCAGCCCTTCAGATTTGTCCCGTTCATCTCCAGGCCCAGATGGGGAATATATGGGTTGGCACTGTGAGGGGGTGACGGAGGGAGAGGTGGAGTCTAGTGATAACTGGAGCTGTTCTGAGACCTTGCTTAGGGATGGATTGGTACTTTCTGAAATACCTCGCCCAGATCAGGTTGAGGCTTCTGTTGAAAATACACTTGTTGCAAAAGCACCTATTAGAAAAGCACCTATTAGAAAAGCATCGGTTAAAAAAGCACTCGCCACAAGATTCCCAAAATTTGATATCAGCGGCAATGGTTACACGGTGCAGTTAGGCGCCTTCGGCAGTCAGATAATGGCAGAGCGGGCGGCAGATAATATTATGCTGCCGGGAGGTGAACTGCGGATTCGCGATATAATTTCAGGAGAGCGCCAGCTTTTTGTTGTGGTCTATGGGCAGTATCAAACCCCTGAGCAGGCCGAGGTGGCCACTGAGCCATTAGTCGTATTAAATTCGGGGCTGAATTATTGGATTCGGTCTATTGCATCTATGGGCAAAAGGGATTGAAAGCTGATGAGAAAAAGGCTTCCCTTTGATCTCTGTGGCTCTTCTCAAACTGTCTTTATAAACCAAGTTGGATAGATCCTTCATCGCTTCGCTCTGTCGGGACGACAGGTTAGGATGATTGGGAGGACAGAAGAACTTTCTCTCTCTGGGCTTTGTGGCGCAAGATCTATCTAGGATTTGAGTGCGGTTGATTCTCGCATAATAAGGTCAATAGGAAGTTTTCGGACAGTGGCTTCATCTTTTGTTTTTCCACGACACTGTTTGGTTACCATGTTTACGGCTGCAGCCGCCATCTCTTTAATAGGCTGCCGGACTGTTGTCAGTTGAGGCCAAACAACTGTCGCAATAACACTGTCGTCAAATCCCGCAATTGAAAGTTCTTCGGGAACAGAGAGCCCCGACTTATGAGCAGCAGCAATTAATCCTGCGGCCATTTCATCATTACTGGCAAAAATAGCTGTTGGACGCTGTGCCAGCTTTAGCAGCGATTCGCCTGCCTCAAGCCCTGAGCGATACTCGTAAGTACCCTCTAAAATAAAGTTATCTGGTACTGTTAGGTTGGCATCTTTCATCGCCGATAAAAACCCATCCAGTCTGCGGCGAGTTGTTGCAGTACCTTGGCGGCCAGTGACAAAGCCAATAGATGTATGACCCAATTGGATCAATTTCATGGTCATTTCTCTGGCTGCTGCATAATCGCTTATTTCAACACGAAGGCCAATCTCCTTAGAAATACTGGGGGAAATTCGAGCGAAGGGTTTCCCTGATGATACAAGCGCCTGCAAAATTGCCGGGTCGTCGCAGAGCGGGGGGGGAAGAATCATACCGTCCAAATTAGACTGGACTAACAGATTAGTAATGTCCTCGGCTACGTTGGCTGAGGCGAGATTGACCGGTTCTACTAGGAGGTGGTAGCCGTCTTTACGAGCCTGCTCCAAAGCGCCTCGAAGCAGTTCGACAATATAGCTGGTATTGGGATTGTCAAAAATCAGAGCTAGTACGTAAGAGCGGGAGCCTACAGTCGCCCGCGGCGCTACACTGGGTCGATATTTAAGCGCTTTCATCGCAGCTTCGACGGCAGTCCTGGTCTTGGGGCTGACATTAGATTCCTGACGGACAACACGCGAGGCGGTTTTGATGGACACTTTTGCCAGCTTTGCGATGTCGCTAAGTGTTGATTTCCTTTCGACCATTACTACCTCTAAATTTTGTGTGCCCGATCCTCGCACTGACGGGTAAGGGTAAATCAGCCTCAATTTGCGCCGTCATTATGCAGCTATCATCGCGATAATTACATCATTAAGCCGACGCAAAAAAAAATTGCCCTAGGAAACGTCTTTAAAGCTCTCTTTAGATTGACGTCTTTGGCGCTGATACCCTGATCTCCAAGGTCACAAACCTGCTTTACCGTTTGACCAATTCTCGACCTCATTTTCTTTCTGTCAAGGCCCGCTGTCAAAATTCACTTGTTTATGACAATATTGTCATTATAATAAAAAACAGAATTTTTAACGTAGGTGAAAGTGTGGATCAATTGTGGGGTTTACCCTATGGCGTTTTGGCTTTAGTCGGACTGCTCGCCAGTTCTAGCGTGCAGTCGGATATGACAGTGCAGGCTAACAGTGGCGATCGGCCTAATATTTTGCTGATTTCTATCGATGACTTGCGTCCCGATTTAGGCAGTTACGGTCACCCTGTTGCCAAAACGCCAAGTCTAGATACTTTTGCCGAATCCTCTGTGCTGTTTGAAAGCGCCTACAGCCAGCAGGCTTTATGCGGACCGTCCCGCGCGGCAATGTTAACCGGGTTAAGACCTTCAACAACCGGTATCAAGCGACTTAAGCAGCCTGTCTCAACCACCGTCCCAAATATTACAACCTTGAATAAAAGTTTCAAACAAAACGGTTACGAGACAATTTCTATTGGCAAAATATATCACGATGCTGACGATGATCTCGATGGCTGGTCCAAGGCTCCTTATGATCAGACATCCGACTTTTATAAAGACCGTAGAGAGCGCGGTATACCCAGGGTTGCCTATGAGTCTTGGGAGTCCGAAGAGCTCTTGCCGGATGCTAAAAATGTAAATCATGCGCTCAAGGAGCTTGAGCGACTCAGTCAGCAGCAACAGCCATTCTTTCTCGCTGTAGGTCTACACAGCCCACATCTTCCGTTCAGGGCGCCAAAAAGTGACTGGGACAAATATGACCCCGCGCTGGTGCCGGCACCGCAAACGACCACAAAACAAGTCGGCGCGCCAGATTGGGCGGTAGTAGCTTGGGAAATCTGGAACTATGATAATTTGCCACCCAAGCCCGGCCCCATGCCTCTGCTTGAGGGGGACCGACTTCGCCATGGTTATCTTGCATCGATATCCTTTGCCGATGGTCTGGTTGGAAAAGTTCTGGATAAGGTCTCGGCCCTTGGCTTGGATGAGAACACCGTTGTCGTAATCTGGAGCGATCACGGTTACAAGTTGGGCGATCACGGTGGTTGGGCCAAACATTCAACAGTCGAACTTGATATCCACGTTCCTATGATGATTCGTGTTCCAGGTATGAAAACGCCAGGGGCTCGCACCAGCGCACTAGTTGAGTCTGTCGATATTTACCCGACTTTAATTGAGTTGGCGGGCATTGACGCACCGCATGCGTTAGAGGGTGCGTCATTGCTTCCGCTAATTGAAAAACCACAGCGCAATTGGAAAGAAGCGGTTTTTTCTCAATTTCCTCGCTATGTCCAAAAACAACTGCTCATGGGTGAAACCGTTCAACGACAACTGCTCATGGGTGAAACCGTTCGCACGCAGCGCTATAGATACACTGCATGGGTTGGAAGTGATACCGGGCAGATTGTGTCGCAAGAACTTTATGATCAGGTTAATGATCCCATTGAAGGTCTAAATGTCGCTACGAATCAAGATTACCTTGTTGAGTTGGAGCGTCATGAAGAGTTGCGTAATTTAGGTTGGCGACATGTCCGTGACGGATTGGAGGAAATAACTCCTCAGCACTCTATTCAGTGACAACTCCACTAAAAAATTTTAAAAACTAAACAGGATACTGACATGAAAACAACACTATTTAGCATTGCTTGTTTTTTAGCTTTACAACCAAGCATTTGCTCTGCGGATGCTGTTGAGGGCTGGCGATCTTTCGATATTAATAAGGATAATGAGCTTAATATGATCGAGTTTGGAAATTATCAATCACAGCTCTATGTAGAGCTTGATGCCAATCTCGACGGCCGATGGACAATGTCGGAGTTCATTACGCGTCCAAGCTCCATGCGGCAGATGAACCGTACTTTTTTGAAATCAAAATTTAAGCGCTGGGATAAAGATAGCAATGGTTATTGGACGCTGCCTGAAGCTGAGAAAGCGATTCAAAATAATTTTCGGTGGCTTGATAAGGATAAAAGTAAAACGATCACGGTGAAAGAGATGCCCAAGAATTTTTAAACTAGCCTCTTTACTGGTATAAAAATGTCGCTGTGAGTGAAAAAGGGTACGCGAAAAATAGTGGAAAATTTCGCTATATTTTCGAAAAAAAAAATAATAAAAGTTTAAATATTGGGGGTTCCAAATGTTAATAAAAAATGTCAGCGCACTTGCAATAATGTGCCTTTTACTTGCCGCTTGCGGAAGCGGAAGCGGTAGCTCTGGGGCAGGTGAGACCAAGAGTTGGAGTCATCTGCAGGCCATCAGCTTCGCCGCTGATAGCACTAATATAATTATCGGCAACTCGCGGACTATAGTTGCGAGTACTGGTGAGGGGTCGGGTGCGATCACCTATACTAGTAGTGACAGCAGTATTGCTAGCGTTTCAGCATCGGGACTGGTCACTGCAAATGCTCTAGGCAGCGCTACCATTACCGCGACCAAAGCAGCCGACAGCACCTATTCGGAAGCATCAGCGACCACAAGCATTACAGTTGATCCATTGAATGAGCAGACAATTAGTTTCGCCAATCCCTCCTTCTCAATAGAACTTGATACAGCCCAAACGGTTCCTGTCAGTGGCGTTGAGGGTACTGGTGCAATCAGTTACACCAGTAGTGACGAAAATGTGGTGACAGTTTCGTCCGATGGGTTGGTCACCGCGATTGCCGTTGGCAGTGCGGAGATTACGGCATTTATTGCTGCTGACAGTGAATATCTAGAAGCTACAGCGAGCATAGCAGTCACGGTGGAGGCTATGCCGATCGCACTCGACGCACCGGTTATCAGCGTACGCTCATCCGGTAATGCTCGAGCGATGATTGCTTGGGGCGCAATTGGCAATGCCGCGGGTTATAACCTTTATGTCGCCAAAGAAAGCATCGACAGTGCAGATAATTATGCATCACTGCCTGGCGGCGAACTGACTCTAAATGTCACATCCCCCTACAGTTTAACGGGCTTGGATAATGGGCAGAGTTATTATTTTGCGGTCACGGCTTCAGCGGGTGCTGATGAAAGTGATCTCAGTAATGAGCTCACCGTTGTGCCTAAAAACCCACTAAATGACACTGGGATAGTGAGCAGTGGTGGCGGCACATCTGGCTCTAATGAGTCCTGTACAACAGCGATTAACAACGGAGGCCACGTTCCGCAAGATTGCGATCAGGGGCGTGATGCTGATCTTACGCTTACAAAAGTTGGCGCAGGTGTGGCCGCGTTTGATTTTACAAAGATTGCAAGTGACGGCTCAGCACTGACAGCTCAAGGCGGAGCTTGGGCAGCAGATGGCAGTGAAGCTGCTGGTACCCGTTGGTCCTGTGTAAGGGACAATGTCACCGGTTTGGTTTGGGAAATGAAAACCGAGGCGAACGCTGGTATCCATGCAACTAACGCAAAGGTTGTATGGGCTGATCGAAATCTGCTGGCTGACGCAACTAATACGGAAGCCCTTTGTGGTATCCAAAACTGGCGTGTCCCAACGGTTGTGGAGTTGGCAACAATCGTCAATGCCAACCGCCTAAACCCAGCACTTGATATCGCGCGATTCCCCAATGGCGCTGGGGCCCATTGGGCTTCGAATCCTGTGGCAGGTGATGGGGCTAACGGCTGGGTGGTTAACTTCTTTGCGGGTATCCCCATTCTAAAAGGCAAGACACTTGGTATGTCGCAGAGGTTGGTCTCCGGTTCATATCAGGCCAACGATACCTCAGATGATCGTTATACGGTTAATGATGGGACTGTAACAGACGGTGTAACAGGCTTGATGTGGAAGCAGTGCCCCGAAGGACTTTCAGGTGATGACTGTAGTGTCGGGGCGGTAAGCCTTTTAATTTGGGGTGGTTCAATGAAGCGGGCAAGAGATGCTGAGTTTGCTGGTTACAGTGATTGGCGATTACCTAATATGAAAGAGCTTTTGTCAATTGTTGCCTTTGATCAATCCAGCCCGGCTATAAACACCACGGTGTTCCCGGGCAGTACCTTAAGTTTTTGGAGCTCTTCGCACAAAGTACCAACTGGCGCTAACGCATATGTAGTCGATTTTACCAAGGGTATACATCAGCCCAAGGTTCGCACGAGTCAGAAGAGTGCTCAAAGACTGGTTCGCGACGCAGACTAAAGCCTGCAGCCCTGAGAAGGTCGTTAGCTTTAAGGTATAACGACCTAAAAATATAATAATTTATCGTATGTACAAGAAAAATAGTTGCTTTTAATAACTAAAATAATGCAGCGATAATGGGAGAAATGTAATGAAATATAAATTTTCAATGTGGCGCCGATCGATATTGGCGGCGAACGTTTCCTTGATTGCACTCAGTGCTTCAATGGCAATCGCTCAAGAAGAAGTAGCTGAAGAAACTAACGCAGAAAGCGCCATTGAAGAAGTGATTGTTTATGGAATTCGTGCAAGTCTTGAGTCAGCGCTGGCGGCCAAGCGAGCGCGGGCAAACTTAACGGAAATTATTAATGCAGACGATATTGGTAAGCTTCCCGATGAAAATGTCGCAGAGGTTTTAGAAAATATTCCCGGTGTGCAAATTGATCGCTCGGCCGGCATAGGTTCGAGTGTCTCAGTGCGCGGCAGTTCCCAGAACCGAATTGAAATTAATGGAAGAAGCACCACCCCGTCCGGTGATAGTCGGGGAGGCATGAGTTTTGAAGACCTGCCTGCGGCACTTGTGCGCTCACTAAATGTGGTGAAAGTACCTACTGCTGATATGGTCGAAGGGTCTCTTGGTGGCACCATTGATGTTAAGACTTATCGCGGCCTGAAGCTGAAAAAACCACTGCGTGTTGTGCGAGTTGTTTCCGAGTATGCCGAAAATGCAGACCAGTGGAATGAGTCTTTTTCTGCCACATTGGGCGAAAAATTTTCGACTAGTCGAGGTGATGTTGGGGCGATTATGACTCTCACACACTCGGATAAAATGGTGCGTGAAGATAGCCTTCGGGTATCGCCTGGTGTTCGTAGCGCAGATCAAAGCCAGATTGATTTTGATGGCGATGGCCTTGGTGACCCTTACTATAAACCAGGTTTTGGTGATACTGTTTATGGTAACGAGCATCGGACTAATACTGCATTCTCAGGCTCGCTGGAGTGGCAGACTAGTGATAATCTAAAGCTATATGCCGAAGGGTCGTACACGGATCTAGATAAGCAAAGTATGCGCCAGTCTCTTTTTATGGGTACGCCCACCTCTGATTTAGAGCTTGATGGTGTGGCAAATGGCACCTTTGGATTAGTCAATGTGGCCGGCTATGATGTGCCGATTCTGACCTCTGGTGTTATCGGTGGTGGCATCATGAATGGTCGAACAGACGTATCTACCGATACTGAAACACCCAATGATGGTGTCCAGCTGCGCTCTAACAACCGTGCAGGAAATCGTGAGACAGAGTCTTATGTCGCCGCGCTAGGGGGTGAGTGGGATCGAGATAATTTTAACGTTATCTTTGAAGTTAGTGCCGCGGGTTCCGATACGGCTATCAGCCAGTTGGTGTCCATTTTTCAGTTTAACGATCCCGAAAATGCAAACTTTCACAGTGCCGGTGCGCGAATTCGAGTGCCTTTTGAATACAAGCTAGATGGTGATGTTCTGGAGTATGGTCCAGTTGCTGGAGCGGTTTCGGATGAACAGTTGCTTGACCCAAATTACTGGTCGATGTTCGTCACCAAGGATCAAGATAGCTTTTTTGACAATGAAGAGTTTGCTGAAAAAATTGATGTAACCTGGCATCCCGATCATGATATCTGGAAGTCAGTACAGTTTGGTGTTCGAGCTAGTCAGCGGTCAATCAACAGAGCACGCCAGTCCCAAGTTTCGCCAAACTGGCCTGGTGTTTCAGCGGCAGATCTTTCAGAGTACCTTGCGGCGACGCCAGGAGACTTCTTCGACTTCAATGCTGATGCTAATTATCTTGATAACTTCGTTACGCTGGATCCCGAGAAAGTTGAAAACCAACGCGACGAGATTCGAGAAATCCTAAATCTTGACGCAGAGGGTGTTATGGAGCCGCTGCAGGGCTTTGGCGTTGAAGAGGACACCGTGGCGATTTATGTTCGCGGTGACTTTGATACTACATGGTTTGGTATTCCTGCCCGCGGCAATATAGGTGTCCGCGGTGTCAATACGAGACAGGAAGCCTCTGGTAATGAGGTGCTTGATGACGGCGTTCTGCGTGAGGTGTCTTATAGTCAGGACTATACGGAATGGCTGCCAAGTGCGAGTTTGGTCTTGGCACCTGCTGAAAAGGTTCAGATTCGACTGGGGTACGCGAACATCATGCGTCGTCCGAGCTTTGCTAATCTTTCACCCACGGTTAAGTACCCTCTGACTCCCAGTACAGCGGTCAATGTCGGTGACCCAACACTGCAGCCTACCAAGGCGAAGCAATTAGATTTGGCCTTAGAGTATTACTTTCGCAAGGGCAGTGTTCTGAGTTTGGGTGCGTACTACAAAGATTTGGAAAGCGTTATTGGTAAAGAAAGTGTATTTGGTGGTATCTGTAACCCGCGCGCTATCGACGGCAATGTCGGACTATCTAACGCGCTTCCAACCTGTACTGTGGATGGTCTTGATGGTGTTATTGTGAACCGTATTTCACCGGTGAACCTGCCTGGCGGGAAGATTGAAGGTCTTGAGCTGTCTTTTCAGCATGTCTTTAAAGATCTACCCGCCCCATTCGATGGCCTAGGTGTTATCGCTAATTATGCCCACCAAAAGGGCAGTCGTGACATGACCGTTAACGAGCCAGAATTTTTATCCACTGATGGTGAAAGGGCTCAGTTCCCGCTTAATTTCTCTGGTCTGTCAGAGAATTCCTATAACTTCACTGTCTTCTATGAGAAGAAGGGGTTTGGAGCGCGAGTAAGGTACACCTATCGTGATAGCTTTTTGGTGTCAGAATCAATTGATATAGCCAATGGGCAGCCGCTTTATACCGATGACAAAGGCCAGTTGAATGCATCTATGTCTTACGATATCAATGATACTTTCGCTGTGACATTAAATGGTGTGAATCTTCTTAAGGACCGTAAAGTTCAGCGCGGTGTCTTTGCTGATGGTCCCATCGCGCGTATGTATGATTCAGATCGACGTATCTCGCTGGGCATTAGAGCTCGATTCTAAGCGTCACAAAACTGCAGTTTATACTCATAACCAGTATCAACTGCAGTTGCTTTTTAATACTCCATTACTGGGTTTTAATCGAAATTTTACATGACGCCAGTTCTGTTTGTAGCCTCCTTCTATGGACCTAAAAAAATGTTGTCACAAAGAATATGCAGTTTGAATGTTTTAAGCGCGACATTATTGTCAGCGTTGATTTTCATATTACCCTCAGTGGCTGTTAGTCAGCCGAGCCAGTATTTTGTAAGTGCCTCTAAAGGCAACGATAAAAATAATGGTCTAACGGCCAGTAACCCATGGGCCAGTCTGTCGCGCGTTACCAAAGAGGTTTTACAGCCTGGTGATACGGTCTATTTTAAATCCGGTGATCTATTTAAAGGTCAACTGGTCATCGATGAGTCCGGCACTGCGGCAGCACCGATTCATTTTACTGCCTATGGAAAGGGTGTCCTGCCGATAATTGATGGTGCAGCAATGCCCGGTGGCGCGCCGCTGGCAGCCGTTATGGTTGTCGATCAGGACCACCTTGAGCTGAGCAAGCTCAATATCAGGAATTTTCGGAAAAAGAAGCGCAATGGTGTGGCTGATATCAACGCCTATGGCATTCTTGTGAAGAATACGGGTAAGCGAAATTTGCGCGGTTACAACTTTCACGATCTGTTGGTTGAGGAGGTTTTTCCCATTCAAGCAAGGAAGTCTTTCAACAAAACATCTGTTTCAGGAATTCGTTTTGAAACGCAGCCTGCCAAGGCCAAAAAACCAGCGTATAACACCGGCGATATTTATATTCACAGTAACTTTTTACGTCACACAGCCCGATTTGGTATCGCTGTACGCCATGGGCCCTCAAAGATTAAAGGTATAACCGGAACCTCATCTGATTACGATGTCGATGTGCGCATTGTCAATAACCGCTGCGAAGATACAGGTGGCAGCTGTGTGTTGATTAATGGTGTGTGGAATGGCCTATTGGAAAAAAACCGTTTCATCCGCTCAGGCGCCATGGTCGAACCTAAACTCTCAGTTAATCGTGGCAGTGGTGCATGGTTTTTCCGCAGTAAAAATATTGTTGCCCAGCGCAATATTGCCATTGGTTCTCGAGGGCACAATGACTCGGCGGGCATGCATGTTGATTATGGTAATGAAAACGTATTGGTTCAATATAACTTTAGTTTCGACAATGAAGGCTATGGAACAGAAATTCTAGGTAAAAATAAAAATGTTATTTGGCGGCACAATGTCAGTGTGCACGACGGCACGCGCCGCGTTGGTATCAAAAGACCTGAAGGTGGCAAGAGCGAATTTCCGGGTAAAACTATATTTGTGAGTGATTTTTCAGTACCCAAACGAATTCAGTCTAAGGGCGTCTACATCTACAACAATACCTATGTTATCGCCCCGAGCTCCGATCCGCTTGTCGAACTTAACGGCAGTGACACGCATCTATGGAATAATCTTTTTGTGGTCGATGACGGCGGAAGGCTGGGTGTCAAAGTGACGGTGGGTTGGCAGGCTGGTAAGGCGCTGGATATGCAGGGTAATGCTTTTTCTGGAAATGTCTCGCCAAACTTTATTCGACTTGATAGTAATCCTGTTATCGCGGCTATCGGGTTTGACGGTGAACTAGATAAGCTTGATACCTACGCACTCGATTTTGCTCAGCTTAAAACTAGTCCCGCTGTTTCTGTGATAAATCATCCGCTATTTCCGGCTGCAGGTAAGGGCATTTTTAGTCATGTGGCTGCCGAGCCTGAGTTTGATATTTTTAATAATGTAATAGGTTCTGGCTCGGGAGTTATTGGAGCCGGATACCGTAATAAGGGGCAGGGGTTATAGTGATGATTAGTTTATTTTGTTTAAAGAAAACGCGCGAGAATTATTTTTTCCAACTTACTCGAAATGCAATGACAGGCCTGATCCTTTTGCTTTTATTGGTGAATTCAACCTCGGCTTCAACCTCCCCCAATTTCATTCTAGTTGTTGCTGACGATTTTGGTTGGGCCAGCATGTCGACGTCAATGGATAAGCAAAAGCCCACGGCGAAGAGTGACTTTTACACTACGCCCAACATTGATTCACTGGTGGAGGCTGGGCTGCGTTTTTCCAATGGTTACGCCGCGGCACCTGTCTGTTCTCCTACTCGTTATAGTATTCAGTTTGGCAAGACACCTGCACGTCTGAAACGCACCCGAGGAATGGGCAAGAATCTGGCTGATCACCATCAGGTTGGTATTCCGCAAGTGCTGAAGTCTATCGACAAAAATTATCGTGCGGCTCACATTGGCAAATGGCATATCGACGAAGATCCTGCTCGTTATGGCTATGACCTGCACGATGGTATAACGAAGAATAAAGAGGGTGATTTTGATAATAACCCTAGCCAGTGGAAAGGCTATGCGGAAGAAGATCCGAAACGCGTTGATTCACTGACTGCGCGAGGGATTGCATTTATGCGCGAATCGACTGAAAAGCAGCAACCGTTTTTCCTGCAGCTCTCTCACTACGCTGTGCACTCAAATATTGTTTACAGCGAATCGTCTTTTGCTGAAGTAGCACTGCGTGAAAAAGGCAAGTTACATAATGATCAGGGTTATGCGGCCATGGTTCAAGATATGGATCTTTCGATTGGTACCTTGCTCGATGCGTATAAGGAACTTGGTCTGGCAGACAATACTTACATTATTTTTATTTCTGATAATGGTGGTATGCCGGTATTGCCGATGCAATTGAATAAAGGAAAACCCTATAAAGCGGGGCTTAACTGGCCACTTTTGCGCGGTAAATGGGACCTCACCGAGGGCGGCATTCGGGTGCCCTTTGTCATTGCTGGACCGGGAATTGCTCCTGGCGGCCAGAGTAATACACCGGTCATTTCCTATGACTTGTTGCCCACAGTGGCTGAGCTAGCGGGGTCGCTAAAAGGTTTACCCACAGATTTAGACGGTGTGAGCTTGCGTCCTCTTTTAGATGATAGCCAGGCTGACGTAAAGCGGCCTTATGAGGGGCTTATATTTCATTACCCACATTTCAATCGGGTAGGTTTAGGTGAACCGCACTCTGCAATTCGCTATGGGAAATTCAAGCTAATTCACTTCCCCGTATCAGCGCGCAATCTACTGTTTAATCTGGCTGAGGATGTGGGTGAGAGGCGTGATCTGTCTGCAGAAATGCCGGAATTGGTTGCCTTGCTAGAGGAGAAACTTGGGTCTTATCTCACGCAGGTTGATGCTGAACGGCCAGAAGAAACCGATAGCTGGGTGCGTGCTGGACGTGAAGGAAAAGCGAGGACTGGTTTTTTTGAACGTTACGGGCGTTAAAGAACTATCGGATAGCATCTAGTACAGCGCACTCTCAATTAAATATAAAAAAATCTAACTGGTTAGTTAAAAAAATGAAACAATTTATAATTCTATCTTCTTTAATATCATTATTATCCTACTCCGTTTTTGCCCAGGAACTACTGCCCTACAAAAACTCTGATCTTGCAGAAGATGTCCGAGTTGACGATCTGTTGTCGAGAATGACCCTAGTGGAAAAGGTTGGCCAGATGTCTCAGTTTGTGGGGCCGGAGCATATTGCGCTTTCGGAAAAGCATATGAGTCTCGAGGAAATGCAGGCTGGTGATGCCTATGGTATGTACCCCAACCTGCATTCGTCGCAAATTCCAAAGGTTATCAAAGAGGGCAAGATTGGTTCGTTTTTGCACGTCACAAACCCACATGAAGCCAATCGCCTGCAGCAATATGCCAGTCAAAGTCGCTTGGGAATACCGCTGATAATAGGTATCGATGCAATTCATGGCAATGGCCTAGTCAAAGGGGCGACTATCTATCCCTCTCCAATAGGGATGGCCAGCACTTGGAATCTCGATTTAGTCAGGCAGTCAAGTGTTGAGACCGCACGCGAGGTTCGGCTCAATGGCGCACACTGGGCATTTTCGCCGAATATCGATATTGCCAGGGATCCACGTTGGGGCAGGGTTGGCGAAACCTTCGGGGAAGACGATTTTCTGGTCTCAGAGATGGGCGTGGCGGTGATCAATGGCCTACAACAGGGCGATTTTGCGGGTGACAGAAAGGTCCTAGCAACAGCCAAGCATTTTGTAGCCGGTGGGGATCCGGTCAATGGACTTAATTTATCGCCTATGGACTTATCACTACGATCACTGCGAGAGGATCACTTTCCTCCATTTAAACGCGCTGTTGATGCTGGCGTATTTACGTTTATGGCGGCGCACAATGAAGTTAACGGTGTGCCGGCGCACGCTAATCATTTTCTACTCACCGAAGTTTTGCGCGATGAGTGGGACTTTCAGGGGTTTGTTGTTAGCGACTGGCTGGATGTCGAAAGGCTGAAAACACTGCATCGCACCGCGCCAACCTTTAAGGAAGCGGTCTATCAAAGTGTCGATGCCGGAATCGATATGCATATGCATGGGCCTAAGTTTTTAAAGCCACTGGTAGAGTTGGTCAAGGAAGGGCGGATATCTGAATCTAGAATAGATGCTGCGGTAAGACCGATGCTGTTAGCCAAGTTTCGTCTCGGCCTATTTGAGAACGCCCAGGTTGATGCCTCGATGGCTGAAAAAATGATGTTCACCGAGGAACACAAGAACACCGCTTTGGATCTGGCTAGGCAGAGTATTGTTTTACTCAAAAATTCCAACGCAATACTGCCTCTAGCCGAGGGAAAGCGAATTTTTATTACCGGGCCTAACGCCGATAACCATTCGATTATGGGTGATTGGGTGCTCAAGCAGCCGAAGAAAAACATTACTACCGTTGTTGAGGGTTTCAGAGAGGTGGCAAAGGGTTCCACTGAGATCGATTATTTTGATTTGGGCGGCAGCGTAAAACATATTGAGCGAGACCAGATTGTTAGAGCAGCGACGCGGGCTAAATCTGCCGATGTAGCCATAGTGGTAGTTGGGAGTAACCCCCTGAGATATGACAGAAAAGGTAAAACCTCGGGTGAGAATGTTGCACGAAGTTCGATTGGACTATTTGGTCAGCAGTTAGACCTAGTGAAAGCCATTCATGCTTCGGGCACGCCAACCATTGTTGTGTTGGTAAATGGCAGACCCTTAGCAGAGCCCTGGATCGTTGAGAATGTGGCTGCGTTAGTCGAAGCATGGGAACCTGGCGCTCAGGGTGGAAGGGCGCTAGCTGAAATCGTCTTCGGAGAGGTTAATCCCAGTGGTAAATTGCCCATCACCGTTCCCTACAGCGTGGGTCACTTGCAGGCTATTTATAATCACAAGCCCAGCGCTTTAATACGCCGCTACGCCGATGCTCCGACTAACAATCTGCATGAATTCGGAGACGGCTTAAGCTACACCCAGTTTGAATATGCTCAGGCCAGGTTGTCTAGCTCTACCATTGGTAAAAGTGAGTCGACGAAGCTTTCGGTTACCCTGCTTAACAAGGGTAAGCGCGCTGGTGATGAAGTAGTCCAACTTTACATTCGCGATGATTATTCACTGGTGACAAGGCCAGTGAAGGAGCTAAAAGGATTCACCCGTGTATCCCTCGAACCTGGTGAGAAGCGAGAAATTCACTTTGATATTACAGCGGATATGCTCGCTTACTACGATCAGGATATGAATTGGCAGGTAGAGGCCGGCGACTTCAGCATTATGGTCGGTGGGTCTTCCCGTGATCCTGACCTTGAAGTAGTCAAGCTCAATGTTCAATCAGATTAACTCGCGAATAAACCATTTTATATACAGTACGCCAGGCTTAGACCTAAAAACTCTAAGTGTGAGAAAACATTAATAAGGAATTAGTTATGCCAACATTTATCTTTACCCACAAAATCTGGGTCAGGATTTTTATTTTTCTGTTTGCCAATGCCTGTGTTATTCCATCGGCGATAGCCGCTGGCAATTTGCCTGAAAAAAAACCGATGAATATCATTTATATACTTACCGATGATCAGCGATACGATGAATTGGGTTTTATGAATCCTGTGCTAAACACACCCAATATGGACGAGCTCGCGAAAAAAGGCGTCCACTTTAAAAATAGCTTTGTCACCACCGCATTGTGCTCTCCGAGTCGCGCGTCTATCTTGACCGGCCAGTATATGCATAGCCATGGCGTGGTCGATAACAACAAACCAGCCAAGGAAGGTACAGTTTATTTTCCCAGCTACTTACAGCAAGCTGGCTACCAAACTGCGTTTTTCGGAAAATGGCATATGGGCGGACATCAGGATGATCCGCAACCGGGCTTCGATCATTGGCTCAGTTTTGCGGGTCAGGGAGATTATTATCCAGAGCGAAAACGCGATGGGCGATGGAGTCGATTTAATATCAACGGTAAGCATGTTAAGCAAAAGGGCTATATCACGGATGAGCTGACTGACTATACCCTGCAGTGGCTCGCAGACGAGCGTGATACCAGTCAGCCGTTTTTCGTTTATCTGTCACACAAGGCTGTTCACGCCAATTTTGATCCCGCGGAACGACATCGCGAGCAGTACAGCAATGCCGAGATCAAGGTCCCCGATAGCCAAGCTGACACAGCAGAGAATTACGCTGGCAAGCCTATGTGGGTCAAAAACCAGCGCAATAGTTGGCACGGCGTTGACTTTCCCTATCACAGTGAGCTCAACGTGCAGGAATACAAGCGCCAGTACCACCGCGCACTTTCGTCAGTTGATGATAGCTTGGGGCGGATCAACGCCTGGCTAAAAGCCAATAATCTTGACGACAATACCGCCGTAATCCTGATGGGTGACAACGGCTTTATGTTTGGTGAGCACGGGTTGATTGACAAGCGCAATGCCTATGAGGAGTCTATGCGGGTACCACTATTGGCCTATATTCCCGGGGCCAAGCAAGACTATGTGGTAGAAGAAATGGCCGCAAACATCGACATTGCACCAACCATTCTTGATATTGCCGGTATTAAAAAGCAGCCAGCGCAATTCGCAGGTGCGAGTTTGCTGCAATTGGCCAAGGGTGAGAAAGTGGATGGCTGGCGCGATAGTTTACTCTATGAATATTATTGGGAATTCAATTTTCCGAGTACGCCGACAACCTTTGCTATTCGTTCCGATAATTTCAAGCTTATTCAATATCACGGCATCTGGGATACGGACGAACTCTATGACATTAAAAATGATCCTCAGGAGATGCGTAACCTGATCGACGATCCGCGCTATATAAATGTCAAACTGGACTTGCGTAAAGCGTTATACCAGCGCCTGGCAGATGGTGGAGAGTATTCGGTCCCCTACACCAAAAAATTCAGCACTGGCGCAGTTTTTCGACAGGGCGACCGTTCAGAAGCGGCCGAATTTCCTGATGATTGGTTGCGTAAAGGGGATGAAAAAGACCTGACTAAGTTTTTTCTTCGTGACAAGAGAGTCAAGAAATAGTGATATTGAAGTGAGGGTGGATGGCATCCGCTCTCACCAACACTGTCACTATCACTATCACTATCACTATCACTATCACTGTCAAGGGTCAGGCTAGCGGCGTGTTTTAAAACGTTATTGTTGCTGTCTGCGATGATAGTTCGAAAAATAGAGGCAGTATCCATAGCAGAGTATGCAGACTAAAAATGCCGCCTTAAGACCTGCTATATCGGCAAGGCTTCCAGCGATCAGCGTAATGATGGCACCACCACAGATAGACATACACAGAAGTGCGGAAATTTTTGGTGCCGAGGAACCCTGGCCGCGGAGTGTAGTGCTGAAAATAAGCGGAAAATGAACTGAGTTAAAAAAACCGACTGAAATCAATGCAACTGCTGATAAAGGGCCGCTAAAAATAATTGCACTGGCAGCGAAAAAAATTGCCATTGCCGAAGCCAGCATCAATATTCTCTCGGCACTAAACCATTTTAAAGCCGCCACTCCGGCAAAGCGCCCAAGCATTGCTAGTCCCCAATAAATGGCGACAAGAGCAGAAGCGTCAGAGGCCTCGATAGCGAGTACATCCTCTCTGCGCATGTAATTAATCAACAGACTACCTATGGTTACTTCGGCGCCTACATAGACAAAAATAGCCCCCATACCGAGATGAACCTGCGGCTTTTTCAAAAGCGTTAGATAAGAGGTTATTCCCGTATGATCCGCCGGTTGACTTTTTTGCGACAAATGTAGGCTCGGTTGGGGTAGAGCTCTGATAAGAAGAGATAAGATGCCAAGAACAGCGCCGAGTAATAGTGCAAAAGATATCAAAGCTTGAGCACTATCCTGGTGGTACGTTGCCTGTTCTGGCAATGACAATAAGTTGATTTGGTCACTTGATAAGGTATCTATACTCAGTATCGAAATTGACGCTATAACGGGCGCTATGGTTGTGCCGAGGGAATTAAGCGCCTGCGCAAACATCAGTCTTCGCGGAGCTGTTAATGGATCGCCAAGGGCAAGGATCATAGGATTGGCTGTGACCTGAAGCACGGCAATGCCACTTGCTGCGATAAATATACCGCCTAGAAAAGCTGGATAGAGCTGCAACATGACCGAGGGGGCCAGTAGTAAAACGCCCAAAGCGGTGCATGCCAGGCCAATAAAAAGACTCTGTCTATAGCCATAATGCTGAATAAACTTACCCGCTGGGATAGGAATAAAAAGGTAGGCGAGAAAAAAACTGAATTGAATTAACAGTGCTGATGTATAGGACAAATCGAACATCGATTTAATTCTTGGGATCACCATGTCTACCGAGGTGGAAGTAAAGCCCCAGCAAAAGAAGACCCCGGGGACCAAAATCCAAATTAACCCGTTATGACGTAAGCCGGATATGTAGCGCTGAAGATCTGCCATCATCTTTTTAGAATACTCTGGTCAATAGGGTAAAGACGAATAACATCTAATTTCATAAATGCTGCGCCTCCGCGTAAGTAGATTTTAATCTTGGATTGGCAATGAAAGCTATTTACTGTTATCTGATTTCAAATAGCAAGTCTTACGTTTATTTGCAGCCTCTTATGATTTCGGCAATTTGCGGAATCAAATCATTAGAGGAGAGCTATAAAGTTTATGTAAAATCGCCAAAATTATTACAGTGGCATAAGATAAAATGAGGGTGTTTATGGATAGAGGTGTAGTTTAGGTCTATAAAAAAATCTGCTGTGCTCAGAGCGCCAAGCCTTCGAATAAAGTCCAAATATTAGCTGCCATAGTTGTATCGAATTCAGCGATCAGAATTGGTTTTTCTACAAATTATTATGCTGATTTGTTATAGCTGCTGTCTGAAAGCGAGTGCAAATATGCGTACCATCTTAAAAATATTGGCCTTAAGTGCCTTAACAATTAGTGGTTTTGGCGCAACAATGGCAGCGTCCGCCGAGGCTTCATCTGCGCCAAACTCACCTAATATTGTTCTGGTTCTTGCTGACGACATGAGTTGGTTTGACGTGGGCGCCTATCACCAACGTTCCGATAATTTACCGAAAAATTCCGTTACCCCCAATATTGATCAATTAGCCCGTGAAGGTATGTTGTTCACACAGTCGTTTACTGCAACTGCAATGTGTACGGTTACCCGATCACAGCTATATACCGGCCTTTATCCCGTTAGAAACGGCGCTTATGGAAATCACACTCGGGTTTCTGATGATGTCAAAAGTGTTGCGTATTATTTTAGAGATATGGGTTATAGAGTTGGGTTGGCTGGCAAGGGACATATATTCCCGAGTGAATCATTTCCTTTTATAAAGGCGGGTAAAGCGAATAAAGGTGCACTGGGAGAGTCGTCTTTTGGCATCGAGAAAACGCGTAGTAATAGTGCAAAAGATCTCATCGCTTGAGCGCTGGCCTGGTGGTACTTTTCCTGTTCTCGCATAGCAAGTTTGATGTTTATTCATAGCCTGTTGTAATTTCGGCCGTTTGGCCAGCCCCTGATATGGCCGTTCTGACTATCTTGATCAGCAGAGTCTCGAATTGCTGCTATATCTGTTAGCTGCGACGCTGTAAATAAGGTATAAAAGAGATCGCTTAGAACAGTAATTACCATCTTTCTTAAGAGACAATTTATGAGTACCCATCAGCCTGCCGCTGCGCAGTTTATTTTCCGCCTGTTCAAATACACTGTCTATGCACTGCTAACCTATAATATTTACCTTTTCTTCCAAGAAGAATGGCTGGCCACCGAGCAGACTTTTAGTCAGGGCATTGTCTTTTCTGATCTAATTTCTGGATTCGCCGCCACTATAGATACCGCGGCTTGGGTTGTGCTGCTGTTGTTATTTGAGCTGGAGACCTCGGTTATCGATGATCGCGTGTTGCGGCAACCGAGAGTTAAATATGGCTTTATCGCCCTTCGATTTTTTTCCTATAGCTTTATTCTCTACGCCTTTTACGGTTACTTCGACAAGATGCTGCTGACCTACGATATCAGTCCTTTTTCTTTAGAAGGTTTGGCCGACAATCTCTGCGGTCTGGTGGGGCAGGGGTATGCCAGTATTATTACTATCGATGAATATCCGCTCTTGGATACTCAGAGTTGTTTGGCGCTGAATGGTCAAGATCTCTATAGACTCAATGGTCAGCAGGTGATTGGCAGATTACAAGACTGGCAGGCGGTGCAATGGTTGGCATGGGTTGATGTGATCAACTCTATTACTTGGGTCGGAGTGGTGATTATTTTGGAAGTGGATGTGTGGCTGCAGTTGCAGGGACGCTTCCAGGGTAGATTGGTTACGCTGAGCAATCTGATCAAAGGAATTTTCTACAGCGTGCTGTTTGCTGCGGCTGCCTACTGGGGTCTACTGGGTGATTTCTTGGATTTTTGGGATGCGTTTATGTGGCTGGTGGCATTTGTCTTTATTGAGATGAATCTATTTCGCTGGCAGGCAGAAACCAGTTCAGAGTAGAGTTTTCTCCATAGACTTTAGTGGCTCTAATTAGCTAGAGCCACTAAAGCGCCCAACCACCTACATAGGCAAAATGGCCAGAGTTAACTTAGATAGGCAGGTTAATTTGCCGCGATCGTCTTCCAGGCGAATCTCCCAAATATGCGAGCGGCGACCCAGGTGAATCGGTCGCGCGGTACCAGTGACCAGGCCACTTGAAACGGGTCGCAGGTGGCTGGCGCTGACTTCCTGGCCAAGACATTTGGTGGTGGTAAAATCAATGACATGGGCACCGGCAATACTGCCCAGTGTCTCTGCGAGCACAACATTGGCACCGCCGTGAACCACGCCATAGGGCTGAAAGGTTCGGGCGTCTGCGGGCATGGTACCGGTTAAAAAATCATCACCCACCTCGGTAATCTTAATGCCGAGATGTTCAACGATAGTACCGCTGTTCATCTTGCCATTCATTGCTTCAAGATTGGGCCGGTTTTGCCAAATGCTGCTGCTCATAGTCATTCCCTACGCTCTCAGGCGCTTATATTTAACTCTAGTCGGTTGTGAGTCTGTCCCTTTGCGGCGAATATAGTCTTCGTGATATTCGCTGTAACCGCCGGCAAAAAACTCCATATGGCTCTCGCCTTCATAGGCCAGAATATGGGTGGCGATACGGTCGAGGAACCAGCGATCGTGGGAGATAACCATGACACAGCCGGGGAAGGAGAGAATCGCTTCTTCTAGGGCGCGCAAGGTTTCAATATCCAAATCGTTAGACGGCTCATCGAGCAGCAATACATTGGCACCCTGCTTTAAGGTATTGGCCAAATGCAGACGGCCGCGCTCACCACCAGAGAGTTCGCCGACGCGCTTTTGCTGGTCGGAACCACGGAAGTTAAAGCGTCCGGCATAGGCTCGTGAAGAGACCTCGTAGTTGCCGATAGTGATCATGTCGTGACCGCCGGAAATGGCTTCCCAGACGTTGTGATTATCGTTCAGGGCGTCGCGGCTCTGCTCAACATAGGCCACCTTGACCGATTCACCCATGGTCACTGTGCCGCTATCCGGCGTTTCAGTGCCGGCAATCATCCTGAATAGAGTGGATTTACCCGCTCCGTTGCCGCCGATAATGCCAACCACAGATCCTTTGGGAATAGACACAGAGAAGTCTTCGATCAGCACCTGATCGCCAAAGCCTTTACAGACATTGTCGAGGACAATAACTTTGTCGCCAAGACGCTCGCCTGGGGCGATATAGATTTCATTGGTTTCGTTGCGGGCTTGGAACTCCTGAGAGTTCAACTCGTCGAAGCGAGCCAGTCGCGCCTTGCTCTTGGCCTGGCGGCCCTTGGTGTTTTGACGTACCCATTCCAGTTCCTGCTTGAGTGCCTTCTGTCGAGTGGCCTCTTGCTTGGATTCGGTTTTCAGACGACGGACCTTGCCATCCAGCCAAGTGGAGTAGTTGCCTTCGTAGGGAATGCCGTGGCCGCGATCGAGCTCGAGAATCCAGCCGGCGACATTGTCGAGGAAGTAGCGATCGTGGGTTACTGCAACCACGGTGCCAGCAAATTCCTCGAGGAATTTTTCCAGCCAGAACACTGAGTCAGCATCCAGGTGGTTAGTGGGCTCATCGAGCAGCAGCATGTCGGGCTTCGACAGCAGCAGGCGACAGAGTGCTACACGACGGCGTTCACCACCGGATAGGGATGTGACATCCGCATCCCAGGGCGGCAGACGCAGGGCATCGGCGGCGACATCCAAGGCATGATCGAGATTGTGTGCATCCCAGGCTTCAATGATTTCTTCTAGCTCGCCCTGACGTTTTGCCAGTGCATCAAAATCGGCGTCGGGGCTGGCATAGTCGGCATAGACCTGATCCAGTTCCTTGAGCGCATCTACCGCTTCGCGAACACCGTCTTCAACATTGCCGCGCACATCTTTGTCCGGATCCAGATGAGGTTCCTGAGCCAGATAGCCAACCTTGAGGCCGGGCATAGGTCGCGCTTCACCCTGGAATTCAGTATCTAGGCCAGCCATGATTTTCAGCAGTGTAGACTTACCGGAACCATTGAGGCCGAGCACGCCAATTTTGGCGCCGGGGAAAAAGGAGAGTGAGATGTCTTTAAGGATCTCGCGCTTCGGGGGAACAATTTTACTCACCCGATTCATTGTGTATACGTACTGGGCCATTTAAAAACCTTATATAAATCAAATGCTTAAATTATTTAATATTGTTTTTTTCCACTAGTTTTCACTAGCTCTTACTAGAAAGTAGATCGATTCTACTTTTAATTGAGTGCGGCAGTATAACAAACTGGTTTTTAGCGCGTCGTCCTAAACATTGCCTTATCCAATAAACCCAAAGAAATTCCCTGTGGCGAGATCAACTCCTCTGGTATTAGCTCGGATAACTATTACAAGTGGCGGCTATTATGTTGCGTAATAGATGATATCTACCAGTACTTTTCACTGGCAGAGGTAAGGCTTGCAACAGGACTATCAAGAGGGCTATTAAGAGTGAATATCGAACCAAGAAACACCTGGAAATTTTATCATCTGGGCATGCCTGTCTGGGATCTGGATAAAACCCTAAGCAACTATTCAACCTTGGGTCATATCTCTATTTCGCCTGAGTTCCTAATTGATAGTGAAAAGGCAGAGCAATATTTAGTCTATGGCAAAACACCGGATCCGGCGGTTCTAACCAGGGGGGCCTTTGTGACAATAGGCGGTCTGGAGTTGGAGTTGTTGCAGCCAGTGGAAGGTCATACGGTGCATAAAGAACAGCTTGAATCGGTGGGCGAGGGTGTCGGGCATATAGCCTATATAGTGGATGATCTGGAAGCTGAGGTTGCTGAGTTGGAAGCAAAAGGCCTGTCCGTTATTTTATCTGTTACACCCACTGGGCAGAAAGATCGATTGGCAGCTTATATTGATACTCGCGATAAATTCAGCAACCTGATCCTTGAGTTGATTCAGAAAATGTAATTCTTTGAATTCCAATTGCTTGTGAAGCGCTAATAAAACGGAACAATATTTCGATAAAAGGATGGCACCCAGCCTCTTATCTTAGAGCTAGGCCAATCTACCACTTCTAGATATATTCGAGGATTAAACATGAAGATACTGATATTGGGTGGAAGTCATTTTGTTGGCTTTCATATTGCTGCTGTGGCAATCGCTAATGGCCATGCTGTGACTCTATTTAATCGGGGCAAGGCACCCGCCTACCGTTTTTCTGAGGTGGAATATCTTGTTGGTGATCGCGATGGGGGCCTCGATAGCTTAAAGGGAAAAAGTTGGGATCTGGTGATCGATGTCAGCGGCTACTTGCCACGCTTGGTCAGAGATTCAGCCATTTTTCTCAGGGAGAGCGTCGGCCGTTATCTGTTTATTTCCACTAGTAGCGTCTATGACGAAAAACGTATGACCAAGAATGGTGATGAAAACGCTGAGCTGGTAGTTTTGCAGGACAAGGCGACCGAAAGCATAAGTGATCTGACCTATGGTGGCTTAAAAGCCCTATGCGAAAAAAATGTCACTGACCTTTACGGCAGTCGAGCGCTTATTTTTCGATTGGGCTTGGTTGCAGGGCCAAAGGAAAAATTCTCTGAAAGGCTCTATTGGACTAGACGCGTGGCATTAGGTGGCGAGATTCTTGTGCCTATGGTGAATAATGATCTGTTTAAATTTATTGATGTGCGAGACATTGCTGATTTTGTTCAGGTGGTGAGTGAGAAGGGCTTGAGTGGCACCTATAACGTGGGAGGCCAGTCTGACATGACTTTGCTGGGTTGGTTGCAAGCCTGCCAAATGGCCAGCGGCAGTGATGCTCGTTTTACCGGTGTGGATGACCATGAATTTTTAGCAGAGTCACAGCTGTATGCAGATATACCCTTTTCAGAGAAGCAAAAGATCCTCAGTATCTGTTCGGATAAGGCCATTCAATGCGGCCTGAGCCACAGATCATTGCAAACAACCGCCTTAGATATTTTTAATTGGGACGGCACTCAGCCAGCTGGCAAGCGCGAGTTAGTGGGTCTTTCGCTACAGAGGGAAGCGGCGCTTCTTAAACAATGGCATAACCGTGAAGAGATAGATGCTTGTGAAGCTTAGTGCTGGAGCCGTGCAAGAAAGGTGATAAAAATAGTACGATGCCGCAGGTCGTGGTCAGACAAGCGGCGTCATAAGTCACCCTATTACATAGGGTTGATACGCAACCAAGGCTTCATCAAAAAGCCAAAGGGGTTGGTCAGTTTAATCGGTGCTGAAAGGGCAGACAGGCAGATGCATTCGCCATTCTGTGCGCCCATGGGCTGATGGACATCGCCTGGCTCGCGGACCAAGAAATCACCCTCGCGGTAGACGGCGTTCTCGTCTGAAAAACTGCCTTTCAAGACCACTGTGTACTCAAGTCCATGGTGGTCATGTTTGGGGGTCTTGCCGCCGGCACAGATTTTGTGCAGTGCCACTTCGAATTCATTCTGCCCCGTCTCAAAGCGTGCCACGTCCACTGATGCGGAGAGTCGCTTCCAAGTCTGTGAGACAAGATTATTTTTCATTAGCTTGGTAACGCTAAACGGGTAGCTTGTACGCTTATTGTCAGCCTTCGCTGCAATCTGCTGGCTGCTGTCGAGATTGGCCATGACGGTATCGAAGGCGTCATCTTCTAGTTCCAGAGGTTTGGCTTCACTCATCAGCTGGGCACCCACCTGGTCGAGACGCAACAGCGACGTGCGACACTTGGAGCAAAAGTGCAGATGTGCGGAGACACAGATTGAAGGTGCTGTGGCTAGAGTGCCCGCCGAAAACTCTAAGAGCATGGTTTCGTCGGGATGGAATTGACTTGTGTTGTTCATTCTTGCGCCTCTATGGACACTATAACTTGCATTTTTTGTAGCGCCAGACGCACGCGTGATTTAACGGTGCCCAGCGGTAACCCCAATTCAGCAGACGCCTCGGCGTGTGATTTACCTTCAAGGTAGACCTTGCGCAGAATTTCATCCTGTTCTTTCGGCAACTGAGCTAGCGAGCTCTGTACCTTGTCTTCACTGCGTTTTTGTTGCAACAGAGAAATTGGTGTCTCTTCGTCCGGCTCATGCCAGAAGTCTTCGTTTTCTAAGGGAAGGTGTTGGGTATTGCTCTTGCGGCGCAGCATGTCGATACGACAGTTACGCGCTACGGTATAGATCCAGGTGGTGGCTGAGGCTTTTTCGGCATTGTAGCCAGCGGCCTTGTTCCACACTTTGATCATTACTTCCTGAACCAGATCATCTCCGAGACCCGGAAACCAACCTTCATTGCGGCTGGCGTGGGCAAAGCCCTTGAGCAGCGGGCCAAAATGTTTAAACAGTTTGGCAAAGGCTTGGCGGTCGTGGGTTTCGCCCACAGAAATGAGCAGCTGACTCCATTGGTCAGAGCGTTTTTCTGTAGATTTGAGGACAGCCACGCGGTCACCGTTGGTTCTAAGAGTTACTGGAGTTGTAGTTTCTGTGTTGAGCAGGCCCATTGAGATAGTCTCCACCATATCATCTTTATTCTCCGTTTTACGCCCAATTCGGCTAATTGGATTAAATTGATAGTGACTATTTATCCTCTGTACATAGAGTAATAGCAGTTCATGGGGCCATGGAGGTGGGTCTTACGTATATACTGTGAGACGTCAAACAGGTTGGCGCTCTGATATGCCTTTGATAATAATTGTAATAGGGTAAAAAATTGAAAAAAGTTCTCTTACCGGTTGCCGTTCTTGGGGCTGCCGCAGTCATTTCGATCATCATCACGATTATGCGTCCGGCGCCTTTAAAGCTAGAAGCGCCTGATACAGCGGTGGCGGTTAAAACGCTACTAGTCTATGCACAGAGTGCCAATTTATTGGTGGAGTCTCAGGGCACGGTGTTGCCGAGCACGCGCACCAAGCTGATTTCAGAAGTGTCCGGGGCGGTACTGAGCCTGTCGCCAGAATTTGTTGTGGGCGGCACCTTCGAGGCGGGAGATATTTTGCTACAGTTGGATCCGACCGATTATGAAGTGGCATTACAGCGTGCGGAAGCTCGACTGATTAGTATGAACGCCCAGGCGACCTTTGAGCTGGCGCGGGCCACTCAGGCGCAAAAAGAGTGGGCCATGACCGGTCGCCCAACCGCGGAAGCACCGCTGCTGGCCCTTCGCGAACCCTATATCGCCGAAGCCCGCGCCAATGTGTTACAGGCCGAGGCTGAGGTAAAGCAGGCTAAGTTAAAGCTTGCTCGCACGACTATTCGCGCTCCCTACCTGGGTATGGTTTCAGCTAAGACCGTGGATATAGGTCAGTACGTTACCGTGGCGACACCGCTGGGTGAAATCTTTGCCATCGACTTTGCTGAGGTGCGCCTGCCTTTAACGGAAAAAGATCTGGCCCGCCTTGAACTGATTAGCCACAGTAATAATGCTGAGCTGCCGTCAGTGACTCTCAAGGCCACGGTTGCCTCAAAGCCGGTGCAGTGGACCGCGCAAATAGTGCGCTCAGAGGGTGTGGTGGACCAACTCAATCGCTCGCAGTATTTGGTTGCGCAGATTGATGATCCCTATGCGGTTATTATCGACTCAGTGGGCAATTCTATGCCGTTGCTAATGGGCACTTTTGTCCGCGCTGAGATAGTCGGCAAGACGATTGATAATGTCTACGCCATACCGCGCCATGCGCTGATGGAAGGCAATCGAGTGGCCCTGGTAGATAGCGACCAACGCCTGAGCTTGACGCCAGTTGAGAGTTCCCACGGCGATGAGCAGTTTTACTATGTGAATGCCGGTCTTGTGGACGGCTCTGAAATTATTGTCAGTGCTATGGGCGCGGCGATTGAAGGCATGCTGGTTCGACCTGTAGGAAGTGCTAACTAATGCAAAATTATTCAGACCCCATGCAGAACAACACTGGCCTTATGGCGTGGTTTACCCGCAATCCTGTAGCGGCCAATTTGTTGATGCTGTTTTTGCTCTGCGCCGGAATTTTGAGTTCCACCGATCTCAGTAAAGAGATGTTTCCCCGGGGGGAAACTGATGCCATTCAGGTTATTGCTCCCTATCCGGGTGCGGCACCGATCGAAGTGGAGAAGGCGGTTATCTTGCCTATGGAAGCGGCACTACAGGGCCTTAAGGGCATTGAGGAAATCCGCTCGTTCGCCGACCGTGATGTGGCGACCATAGTGCTGGATGTTGAGTCTGGTGAAAATATCAATGAGCTGATGGCGCTGGTAGAAAACCGCATCGACAGTATTGTGAATCTACCGGTGAATCTCGAAAAGCCTACGGTCAAGCGCGTGGACAATTATGCCTGGGCTCTGGGTATAGCGGTCTCTGGTGATATGGACCAGCGCACCCGCAAAGAGATGGGCCAGCAGTTATTTGACGAGGTTCAGGCATTGCCTGAGGTCAAACGTGCCGAACTCTGGGGCGATGGTGACTATGAAATCTCCATTGAAGTGAAAGAGACCCGTCTGCGGGAACTCAATTTGACCCTTGCTGAGGTTGCTCAGGTGCTGCGCAACTCATCGGTAGATTTGCCCGCCGGTATGATTCAGGCGAGCAATGGCAATGTGCTGTTGAGAACCCAGGGCAAGTCATACAGCGGTGCGGAGTTTGCCAATATTGTCTTGCGCAGTCGCGACGATGGCAGCCAACTGTTGCTCTCCGATGTCGCCACGATTAAAGATGCTTTTACCGAGGCGCCGAGCTTACTGCGCTTTGATCGTCAGGCGGCGTTTTCCATCGGCGTGTTTACCCTAGATGATCAAGACCTGCTGACCATCAGCAAAGCGGTTCAAGAATACGTTGAGATGAAGCAGTCGCAGTTGCCTGAAGGGCTGAGCATAGCCACCTTCAATGATGACTCTTTTCACCTACTGGGACGTCTCGATATGATGCTCAGCAACCTGGCTGCCGGTGCTATTTTGGTGGCGGTGGTGCTGGGATTGTTTCTCAATCTGCGGGTGGCAGCCTGGGTTGTGGTGGGTATTCCGGTGAGTTTTCTCGGTGCCATCTGGTTGATGCCGGTGAATCCGTTTCCGGTGAATATCAATGTACTGAGCCTCTTTGCCTTTATTCTGGTGCTGGGGATTGTGGTGGATGACGCCATTGTTATTGGCGAGAGCGTCTTTACCGAGGTCAAAGACGAGGCCGATAAAGTCCTGTCTGAGAGCCGTGATCCCAATCTGGTCTATGTGGCGCCCATGGCCACGGTTATTGCCGGTGCTAAGCGGGTTGCCATCCCTTCGACCATCGGGGTGCTGACCACGGTGGCGGCCTTTGCGCCGCTGTTGTTTGTCGGTGGCACTATGGCAGCCATGTATGAGGCGCTGTCGGTAGTGGTGATTCTCTGTCTGCTGTTTTCATTGGTTGAATCAAAGTTGATTTTGCCCGCGCACTTGGTGGGGCTGAAATTTGGTGGTCCCAAGACATCACATAATATTGTTAGCGCGACGATTGAGCGCTGGCAGCAGGGCATTAGCTCAGGCTTGAGTTCTTTTATTGAAAACCGCTATCAGCCATTTCTGAAAAAATGCATGAAAAACCGCTATATCACATTGGCGACCTTTATTGGCCTGTTGATGATTTCGATCTCGACACTTAGCGGCGGCATTGCCCGTTTTGAGTTTTTCCCGGATGTGCCAGGAGACGGTATTCATGCGGTGATTACCATGCAGGATGGCAGTTCAACTGAGAGTTTTAATGAGGCGCTTTTAGCCACTGAGGAAGCAATCTATAAGGTCGATCGCGACTTTATGGCCGCTAACCCTGAAGCGGAAAGTCTTTTGGCTCACACCTTTTTCTGGACCCAGTCGGATGTCTCTGCAAGTTTTCGGGTAGAGCTTACGCCGGGTGAAAGTCGGCCTTTAAGTGCCGTTGATGTGGAGAAGCTGTGGCGCAAAGAAGTGGGCAATCTACCCAATGTACGCAAGCAGGATTATTATTCCAGCAGCAGTGCCGGCGGTGGCGCGAAAATCAATATGTCTCTCTATGGGCCGGATCCAGAACAGTTGTCCCTGGCCGGTGTGGCCCTGGCGAACAAGCTCGGCGAGTATGATGGAGTGTTTGATATCTATAACTCCCAGGGTGTTGGTGGACGGGAAATTCTTATCAGTTTAAAGCCCTATGCCAGCCAGCTGGGTATCTCCATGGCGGATGTGGCCCTTCAGGTGCGTCAGGCATTTTATGGTGAGGAAGTGCAGCGATTGCAGCGCGGACCCCACACCTTAAAAGTGATGGTGCGTTATCCGCTGGAAGAGCGCAGCTCGATTGCGACCTTGGAAGATATGCATATTCGCACCGCCAGCGGTCAGGCTATCGCAATCAGTGAAGTGGCGGATATTCGTCTGGGTTTGGGCCTGGCGAAAATATCCCGTATTGAGCGCAAACGCGCCGTGACGATTACGGCGGATGCCGACGCCTCGAAGGTTCAGAGCAGCACAGTGATCAATGATATCCGCGACAATTTTATTCCCCAGTTGCTGCTCGACTATCCCACGGTTGAATTTGGCGTCTCTGGAGCCAGTCAGGAAGAGTCTGATTTGATCGGTCGGTTGATAATTGCCGGTGTCGCGTCACTGTTTTTGATTTACGGACTGCTGGCAGTTCCCCTGCGCTCTTATGTGCAGCCGTTGATTATTATGTCGGTGATTCCCTTTGGTTTTGTCGGTGCGGTAATAGGCCATATTCTCTTTGATATGGCGATAAGCTCCCTGTCGATTGCCGGCTTGATTGCCCTCTCTGGAGTAGTGGTAAATGACAGTTTGATTTTGGTGGAGTTTGCCAACCGTGCCCGGGAGTTTGAAGACAGTGAAGAGGATGCATTGCTGGCCGCGGGTAAACGCCGTTTTCGGGCGATCCTACTGACCACATTGACCACCTTTGTCGGGCTCTTACCGATGCTATTTGAAACCAGTATGCAGGCGCAGTTTGTGATTCCTATGGCTCTGTCTCTCAGTTTCGGTATCTTGACCGCCACCGCGATTACACTGATTTTGATTCCCTGTTTATATCTTATCGCCCATGACCTGAAGTTGGGTTTAAGTCGCATCACTGGATCTGGTGCCGCGACTCAGGAGTAACTGGGGAATATCAAACCCCGCTCACCTGTAAAGTAAATTATTTTTTAGGTGAGGGGGGTTTTTCGCCCTAAAGCGTTCTATGCTTGTGGGTAACAGGTTCCGAATTCGATAATATCTCAAGCTATCATCTGGCAGATCTCTGTAGTTACTTTGCTCGTCAAACAGTTCGTTCAACAGCTCGCCAGAGCTAAATTTGTTGCCAAAATACGTCCATTTTTTTCACTTCGTCTGCGGTTTTCTGCGACGTCCCATATGAGGAAATATGTTTCACGCAGTAAAAAGCCGCTGGCACAGCCCCAGCGGTTACAAAGAAGTTCTTGTCTTAGCGATTCCGCTCGTTATCACCACAAGTGCAGGTAGCCTACAAAGCTTTATCGACCGAATGTTTCTCTCTTGGTTTGACCCCAATGCCCTGGCTGCAACAGTGCCAGCGACGTTGGTGACTATGACCCTGACGGCGGTGTTTCTCGGTTTAGCGGGTTATGTAGGAGTGTTTGTCGCCCAGTATTATGGCGCCCGAGAAGATGCTCGAATCGGTCCTATGGTGTGGCAGGGGTTTTACACCACAGGTCTATCCTTACTGGTGGTTGTTCCAGTTTACATGTACATAATCCCCTTGTTTGAGCTGATTGGCCATGACCCTATATTGCAGGTGATGGAGGCAAATTATGCTCGAATTTTAATTATGACTATTCCCATTGCCATTATTTCAGCCTCGCTGTCAGGGTTTTTCTCGGGTATTGGCCGTACCTCAGTGGTGATGTGGAGCAATCTGTTGATCACTGTAGTGAACCTCATTCTCGATTACAGTTTAATTTTTGGTCACTGGGGAATGCCGCGTATGGGGGTGGAGGGCGCTGCATGGGCCACGTTTGTCGCTTTGTCGGCGGGCACTCTGACGCAGCTGTGGGTGTTTTTTGCCCCTCGCTACAGGCAGTCCTATAACACTCTATCTGGTTGGTCTTTTGACTTGGCGTTATTTCGCCGCCTACTGCGCTTTGGGTTACCGGTGGGCTTTCAATTCCAAATACAGGTCTTGGCCTGGACATTATTTGTCTTGCTAATTGGACGAATCGGAGTCGCTGCACTGACCGCCCACAGTATTGCCATGAATGTCTTTATGATCATGGTGATGCCGGTGGCCGGCATGAGTATTGCCGTGTCGATTCTAGTTGGCCAGCGTTTGGGGGCAGAGGATCCTGAGTCGGCTGAGCAGGTTACTTACTCTGCGATTCATTTATCTTTAGTGTTCTTTATTGTGGCGGGGCTGCTATTGGTGACTCAGCCGAATTGGTTTATCGCCCCCTTTGTTCAGGGTATGACGCCAGCGATTTATGCCAGTACCATTCCTTTGGTGGATGACTTACTGGGGGTGGTGGCGATGTTTTGTGTATTTGAAGCGGTTTCAATGATGATGGCTGGCGCCTTGAAGGGTGCCGGAGATACACGCTTTGTAGCTTGGGCGGGTATTCTCTCTAGCTGGCTGGTACTGGTGTTACCCACTGCCGTATTGGCCTATCTTTGGGACGGCAGTCTACTCTGGTCATGGCTATTCTTTTTACTCAGTGGCTTTACCATGTGTCTGGTCCATTGGCTCAGATTTAGAACCGAGAAATGGAAGCTACTGCAAATTACGGAGTAGATCTTATTACCTGTAATGGCCGCTGAAAAACCAAGCGGCAAGGCGGGTGGCAGTGTTATTCTTAGGGGGCTTTAGCCCTTAAATAAAAATTGTTCAATAGATAACAAAGGACCTTTAGTTAAGATGACTAACAAAGCGGATCAAGCAGCCCTCTATGGGCAACACCTAGCAGAAAAAACGCGCAGGTTTCAGGCCATTCTTGAGGCTACAAAATTTGACGAAATTATTATTGCCGCCGGTGATAGTAAAACCCAGTTTGCCGATGATATGGCCTATCCCTTTGTCGCCAACCCTTACTTTCGCGAGTGGGCGCCACTGGGCAAACGTGTCGGTTCTTATCTGCAAATTGCAGCTAACGCAGATCGACCGCGCCTGTTTCTGCTCTGTGTCGAAGATATTTGGCACACCGCCCCTCAGAGTTTGCCGCCCGGGTTTGAACAGGGTCTTGAGATTGTCGAATATGCCAGTCTCGATGAGTTGAAAAAATATTTCTCTGTGCGAGACGGGGGCAGCGCCTTTATCGCCGAGACAAACAGTCTCGAGGTCGCCCCAGAGCACTGGAATCCCCAAGCTGTTACTGATCAGATCGACTACCAGCGTCGCGGCAAAACCGCCTATGAGCAGGACTGCGTGCGCCAGGCCAACCGACTTGCTGTGCCAGCCCACCGCGCCGCCTACGAAGCCTTTATGGCCGGTGTATCGGAGCTTGAGATCGCCGCGGCCTATCTGCGCGGCTGCGATTGCAGCGAAAATGAAATGCCCTACGGCATTATTGCCGGGGTCAATGAGCATGGCGCAGTCTTGCACCATCACAACCTGGATAAGCAGCGCCGCACACCGCGAAGCTTTTTAATTGATGCTGGCGTGGCCATGAATGGTTATGCCTCAGATATTACCCGCACCTACGCCTATGATTCGGGCTCTGATTTCGCCGCACTAATTGCTGCCATGGATGTGGTGCAACTGGAGCTTGTAGCCGGGGGTGGCATAGGCAAGAGCCCAGTGGACTTACATGTACTGTCCCATTTAAAAATCGCCCAGATACTGCGCCAATTTGATGTGTTGACTGTCTCTCCAGAAGAGGCCTTCGATAAAGGTATTACCGGCACATTTTATCCCCATGGTCTCGGTCATCATCTCGGCTGTAATGTGCATGATCGAGGCAGCAACCTGGCCAATGCTCAGGGTGACCTGTTGCCCGCTCCAGAGAAATACCCCAAGCTGCGCAGCGGCGCACTGATGGTGGCCAACCAGATCCATACAGTTGAGCCCGGTGTCTATTTTATTCCGGCGCTGTTGGAGAAGTTGCGCCAGGGCGAACATGGCAACAGTGTCAACTGGTCGCGGGTGGAGGACTTTATTCCCTTCGGCGGCATTCGTATTGAAGACAATATAGTGGTTCACGGCGATGGCTCATTAGAGAATCTGACGCGAGATGCATTTCGGGATATAAGTTAATGAAAAAGTTACAGATATTCACCACCGGTGGCACCCTGGATAAAATTTATTTTGATGCCCTAAGCGAATTTCAGATTGGCGACCCAGTGGTAGGGCCGATTTTAGAGAACATGAATGTTGGCTTTGAATTCTGTGTCGATGAGTTGATGCGCCTCGACAGTTTGGATATGACTGATGAGCACCGCCAGATTATTCAGCAGCGGGTCAGTGATTCAGATGCTGAGTATATTCTGATTATGCACGGCACTGACGGCATGGTTGAGACCGCGGGTTGGCTGGGTGAAATTGCCAATAAGAAAATTATCTTCACCGGTGCGATGCAGCCAGCGGCTTTTACCGATACCGATGCGGTGTTTAATATTGGCTGTGCAGTGGGGGCTATTCAGGTGGTGGAAGACGGCGTTTACATTGTCATGAATGGCCAGGTTTTTGCCGCTGACAGGGTGGTTAAGAATCGGGCTGGGCAGTGTTTCGAAGAGGCTGTGTCGCGCTGAGAAGCGGTCGGCAGAGTCAGTTTGGGTCTCTCCAATACTTAGAGGCTGAGGTGCGCCCTACAGTATTGCAGCGTCGCTATGGAGATCCCTCGGCTGCGCTCGGGATGACAATATAGGTGGGATGACAGTGATAGATAGGATATCCGGCTGAGTGGCCGCGCTAGCACCCAGGTCAGTCGAAAAGAGCAAGCAGCCCACTCAATCTACCAGCAAAACCATGCAGACCCTTGGCGATCAATCAGGGCCCGTTTATGAGTTTGTCATTTTCAGATTGAGAGAGCGCCCTGTTTGAGCGTTAGCGAGTTGCGCGAACGCTGAACATGACAAACTCATGGGACCGATCGCCAAGGGTCTGTATGGGTTTGCCGCACCCAACCAAAAAAAGTCCCCGCCGCTCAACTCTACCAGCACCACAGCACAGCAAACTTTCAAACCCTACCCAGCAGTCACAGCCCTAAGCGCATCCACATACTCCACCCCATGGCCATGCTCACCGGCAACTTCCGCCAGCGTCTTGCCATCGGAATTGGTGGCATTAAGATCGCGCCCTGCCTCTTTAAAGAAGCCTAAAAAAGTCACAAAATTATCGATATTCATCCCGCGATAGGCTTTTTCCAGAGTGTGAAAGTCATTGTTCACCCCTGTAGGCGCCTCGTAATTCAAAAAGCTTCTTACCCGCTCATCATCAAAGACTTCGCCGAGGACCTTCTCTTTATCTTTCTTCAGTGACATGACTTTCCCTAATCTTTAAAGTAGTTCGTTAAGTTTTTGCGCGAGAATTTGATTTACCTGCTGGGGATTTGCCTGGCCCTTAGAGGCCTGCATAATCTTGCCCATAAAACCGCCAAGCTTTTTCTTACGCTTGGCCTCATCGCTACTAATATAGTCATCCACCATAGCTTGGTTAGCGGTTAATACATCGACAACCATCTGCTCCAGCGCACCGCTATCTGAAACCTGCTTGAGTCCGCGAGCTTCAATAATCTCATCGGCACTGCCTTCACCAGCCCACATACCTTCGAATACCTGCTTGGCCATTTTGCCGCTGATACTGTCGTCGGCAATCCGCGCCACCAGTCCGCCCAATTGCTCAGCACTGACCGGGCTTTTGCTAATGCTCAGGTCTTGACTGTTTAAACGCGCAGCCAGTTCCCCCATGGTCCAGTTGGCTGTCAGTTTGGCATTACCTGATTTCTCAGCGGCGATTTCAAAAAAGGCTGCCATTGCCGCATCACTGCCAATCACCCCTGCGTCATAATGGGACAAACCATACTGTTCAATAAAGCGTGCCTGCCTAGCATCAGGGAGTTCTGGCAAATTGCGGCGCAGCTCTGCAATGGTTTCATCACTGACAATCACCGGCAACAGATCAGGGCAGGGGAAGTAGCGGTAGTCGTTGGCTTCTTCTTTGCTGCGCATAGATCGGGCGACTTTGGTGTCACCGTTATAGAGACGGGTTTCCTGCTTAATGATGCCGCCATCTTCAATCAGATCAATCTGGCGCTCCACCTCTTTAGCAATCGCCTCTTCCATAAACTTATAGGAGTTAAGGTTCTTGGTTTCAGTTCGGGTGCCCAGCTCAGTGGTGCCAGTGGGACGCACCGAGACATTGACGTCAAAGCGCATGCTGCCCTGAGACATCTCGCCATCGCAAATGCCGATGGAGGTAACAATACTGTGGAGCCTTTTCGCAAAGGCGATGGCTTCCTCGGCATTGCTCATATCCGGCTCCGAGACAATCTCGATCAGCGGAGTCCCGGCGCGATTTAAATCGATACCCGAGACACCGTGGCGGAAGTCTCCTTCGTGGAGTGATTTGCCCGCATCTTCTTCAAGATGGGCGTGATGGATACGCACGTTTTTGGTGCGGCCATCGGCCAGGGTAATTTCAACATTGCCACGACCCACTATGGGCTTTTCCAACTGTGTGGTCTGGTAACCTTTTGGCGAGTCGGGGTAGAAATAGTTTTTCCGTTCGAAAGCCGATTCTTTGCCAATTTCTGCATCAATGGCTAAACCAAACATCACTGCGTAATGCACAGCCTGTTTGTTGAGTACCGGCAACGTGCCGGGCATGGCCAGATCAATGGCGCAGGCCTGAGTGTTGGCCTCGGCACCAAAAGCGGTACTGGCGCCAGAAAATATTTTAGTTTTAGTGGCCAGCTGCACATGCACTTCGAGGCCGATAACGGTTTCCCATCCTGAATGACTCATTAGGCAATCCCCTCTGGTGCAAGACTGTGCCATTTAGTAGCTTGCTGATACTGGTGGGCAATATTTAACATCCGCGCCTCATCGAAATAGTTGCCGATAATTTGCAGGCCAACAGGCTTGTTATCAACCATGCCACAGGGCACAGACATGCCGGGCAGACCCGCCAAATTGGTGGCGACGGTGTAGATATCTTCCAGGTACATAGCCACAGGATCGTCGCCCTTGGAGCCAAATTTAAACGCCGGTGATGGGGTGGTAGGACCCATAATCACATCGACTTGCTCAAAGGCTTTTTCAAAATCTTGCTGAATCAGCTGGCGCACTTGCTGGGCTTTTCCGTAGTAGGCGTCGTAATAACCGGCGGACAGACAGTAGGTGCCAATTAGGATGCGGTGCTTCACTTCGTCGCCAAAGCCTTCGGCTCTGGTGCGGGTGTACAAATCATTGAGGTCTTTGGGGTCTTCGCAGCGGTAGCCGTATCGAACACCATCAAAACGCGTCAGGTTGGTGGAGGCTTCGGCGGGGGCGATGACATAGTAAGCGGGTACCGACAGGCCAGTATTGGGTAGGCTTATCTCGACGAGTTCTGCGCCCTGAGCTGCATATTCGGCCAGAGCTGCGCGCACGGCTTTTTCAGTGTCTGGGTCGAGACCCTCGGAAAAATATTCCCTCGGTACACCAATCTTCAAACCTTTGACGCTGTCACCCAGGGTGGCGCTGTAATCCGGCACTTCGCGATCAATACAGGTGGAATCTTTGTCGTCATAGCTGGCCATGCAGTTGAGCAGTAGGGCGCAGTCTTCGGCAGTGCGAGCCATGGGGCCGCCCTGATCCAAACTCGAGGCAAAGGCGATCATGCCCCAGCGCGAGACGCGACCATAAGTTGGCTTTAAGCCGGTAATGCCACAGAGCGCTGCTGGCTGACGAATCGAGCCGCCAGTATCAGTGGCTGTTGCACCTGGGGCTAATCGAGCTGCCACAGCTGCGGCAGAACCACCGGAGGAACCGCCGGGAACCGAGTCGCTGGCCCAGGGGTTTTTCACTGGTCCATAAAAACTGGTTTCATTGGAGGAGCCCATAGCAAACTCATCCATATTGGTTTTGCCCAGTACTACGGCGCCAGCCTGTTCGAAGTTTTCGACCACGGTGGCATTGTAGGGGGGAATAAAATTATCCAGCATCTTCGAGCCACAGCTAGTGCGTACACCATTGGTGCAGAAGATATCTTTGTGCAGTATCGGCACACCACAGAGGGCCGGAGCATTGCCTGCGGCCAGCCTTTCGTCGGCAGCGGCAGCGGCTTTTAACGCCTGATCTGCGGTCACTGTGATCAGAGCGTTGTAGTTGGCATCCAACTTGGCGATGCGTGCTAAAAAGTGTTGAGTGAGTTCAACACTGGAAAATTCTTTGCTCTGCAGCCCTGTGACAAGCTCGGCGATAGTGAGGTTATGCATGAGGGACCTGTTTATTCTATGACTTTGGGCACGAGAAATAGCCCGTCTTCAGTATCTGGCGCGACCGCTTGAAAGGCTTCGCGCTGATTGATTTCGCTAACTTCGTCTTCCCGCAGCCGCTGAGTGGCTTTCATGGGGTGAGACATGGCCTCGACACCCTCGGTGTTCACAGCTTGCAGCTGATCGACCAACTCGAGCACGCTACTCAGGCGCTCAGACACTTCAGTGATAGTGTCTTCGCCGATGGCGATGCGCGATAAGGTCGCCAGTTTTTCGATTTCTTGTCGTTCGATACTCATTTCAATAATCCGTCTGTCAGCGGCGGCTTGGAGGAGGTCAGCCGTGCCTGTTCGAAGGGGCGTAAGGTACCATAAATGGTCTTGTTAGGTTAAGGGGGCAGGATTGATTAAAGGCCTATTTGGCTGGCTTTTAGGCGAGTTTATTATGAATCGGGCGAACTTCAGGCTAGATCGGGCCGAATGCCATAAAAATACGGCAATTCAGTCAGTGAGCACTTGCTCTACTAGTCCGCCGCTGTTAAATTTAGGCCATTATTTTGCAGCGGTTTGCTGGTGGCGCAGGGGTTTAGTCCAAGCAGCCGAATTTAAGGGAAATATAACTCAATGTTTAAGAAACTCCGCGGCTTCTTTTCCAGCGATCTGTCGATTGATCTGGGCACAGCAAATACACTGATCTATGTTCGCGAGGAGGGGATTGTTCTCAATGAACCCTCGGTTGTCGCCATCCGCCAACATCTTGGGCAAAAAATTATTGAAGCAGTGGGTGTCGATGCCAAGCGCATGCTGGGACGTACACCGGGCAATATTACCGCTATTCGTCCCCTGAAGGACGGTGTTATCGCCGATTTTCAGGTCACGGAAAAAATGCTGCAACACTTTATTAAAAAGGTCCACGCCTCCAGCTTTGTTCCCCCCAGTCCCCGCGTTCTGATCTGTGTGCCCTGCATGGCCACGGAAGTGGAGAAGCGGGCGATTAAAGAGTCTGCCTACAGTGCCGGTGCTCGAGAAGTCTATTTGATTGAAGAGCCAATGGCTGCGGCCATTGGTGCCGGTATGCCGGTTGAAGAAGCGGTCGGTTCCATGGTTGTGGATATCGGCGGTGGTACCACTGAGATTGCTATTCTGTCGTTAAACGGCGTGGTATTTTCCGATTCTGTGCGTATTGGTGGCGATCGCTTTGACGAGTCTATCGTCAACTTTGTGCGGCGCAAATACGGCAGCGTAATTGGTGACAGCACCGCTGAGCGAATCAAGATGGAAATTGGCGGCGCCTACCTGAGTAAAGAGGTTCGCGAGATCGATGTTCGTGGCCGCAACCTTGCCGAAGGTGTTCCGAAAAGCTTTACCCTTAACAGCGATGAGATTCTTGAGTCTCTGCAAGAGCCCCTGGCCGGTATTGTGCAGGCAGTTAAACGCGTGCTTGAGCAGTCGCCACCAGAGCTGGCGTCGGATATCGCCGAGACCGGCATTGTCTTGACCGGCGGTGGTTCTATGTTGCGCGATCTCGATCGCCTACTGACAGCTGAAACCGGTCTGCCGGTGATTCTCGCTGAAGATCCCCTCACCTGTGTTGCCCGCGGTGGCGGTGTGGCCCTTGAGATGATGGATAACAATAAAATTAATTCGTTAACTTTCTAAGCTTGTGAGCTGTCGGCAGCTGTTCAGTTGCCGGTTGGTTTTTTGCTAGATATTGAGTTACCTGTTTTTTCAGTGGCTTAGGAATATTCAGGAGTGGGTTTATGAGAAACGTTTTTAGCCGATCATCTTCACTCCTGAGAAAACTTCTCGTGGTTACGCTGCTCGCTGTCATGCTGATGATAGTGGACAGTTTCACCTCTTGGCTCAAGCCCGCCTATAGCACTGTGGATAATCTTGCCCGCCCGCTCTATTGGATTGCCAATATTCCCCTGCGGGTTCAAGAGTGGAGCGCCAACAGCGTGACGCCGCGCTCGGAGATCGAGAGCGACAATCTGCGCCTGACCAAAGAGAGCCTTATCTACCACGGTCAATTGCAGCGCATGTCTGATCTGGCGGCGGAGAATCTGCGTCTGCGGCGTCTGTTGAATGCCACTGAACTGCTCCAGGATAGCGTGCTGGTCACCGAGGTAATTGGTGTCTCTGCCAACCCTCTGCGTCACACCCTGACCATTGATCGGGGCACTGCCGACGGCGTATTTGTCGGCCAGCCGCTGCTCGATGCCGAGGGCTTGATGGGGCAGATTATTGAAGTGCATAAGCGTCACAGCACCGCACTGCTGATCACTGACAGCAGCCATGCTCTGCCGGTGCAGGTGCTGCGCAATGGTCTGCGCTCTATCGCTGAAGGCAATGCCGACTACAACCGCCTAAACCTCAAATTTGTCTCTCCCACTGCGGATATCCGTGAGGGCGATGAGTTGGTCAGCTCCGGTCTCGGTGGACTCTACCCGGCTGGCTATCCGGTTGGCACCGTGCTGAGTATTGTCAACGAGCTCGGCGATAGCTTTCTCAAAATTGATATTGACCCCTCTGCTGAGATCGACCGCAGTCGTCATCTGTTGCTGGTTTATACCTCTCGCGACAGTGCTGCGGGTGCGACTCAATAATGGAGTCTGACAACCGCGGTGTTGCCGTCGGCCTGACCCTTGTTCTGGCGGTTGTCTTAAGTCTGATGCCTTTAAGTGGCGATTGGATTGTCTGGAAACCGAACTTTCTATTGCTGGTGGTTATGGCTTGGGTTATCCACTGGCCCAATGATTTGGGAATATTTTTTGCCGCCTCGGTGGGCCTGCTCTCGGATATTTTACTGCGTATGACCCTGGGACATTCGGTGATGGTGTTTACCCTTTGCACCGGGGCCATTGCACTGCTGAGCCGCTGGGCTAAGTATCTGTCGATGTTCCAGCGCGCGCTATTGGTAGCACTGATTATCACTGTTGTGGCGGTACTCGAGGCCAGCGTCTTTATATTCTATGGTCGACCCTCAGCCATTGAGCACTTGCCGATGAAAATTCTCTTGTCGATGTTGGCCTGGCCATTTATTGATCGGTTGGTTGCTCGCTTGCAGCCAAAGCAAGGTTGAGCAATGTCTGAGTCCAGCGCTAGCGATATTATTCTCGCCTCGGCATCGCCGCGGCGCAGTGAGCTGCTGGAGCAGATTGGCGTGCGTTTTACTATTTTGGCCACGGATATCGATGAGAGCAGGCTGAATAATGAGTCCCCCGATGACTATGTTTCACGGCTGGCGCTAGAAAAGTCCCGGGCGGGATTTAGTCGTCAGGATAAAGCGCTGCCCAGTCTTGGCGCCGACACCATAGTGGTCTGTGAGCGGCAGATTTTTGGCAAGCCCAAGGATCAAGCGGATGCGGCGGCCATGCTAATGGCGCTGTCGGGCAAGGTTCATACGGTGATGTCGGCAGTGGCTGTGTCTCAGGGGCCGTGCTCTTCGAGTCGCCTGACAAAAACTCTGGTGCGTTTTCGCACAATTAGCCAATCCGAGTGTCAGACCTATTGGCGAACCGGTGAACCCCAGGGCAAGGCTGGCGGCTATGCTATTCAGGGACGCGGTGCGATATTTGTCGATCATATTGAAGGCAGTTATAGCGCTGTGGTGGGTCTGCCCCTGAGTGAGACCGCCGAGATACTGGGTGAATTTGGTATACCTTTGTGGACGCCCGAGTCTGCGCTCTAAAGGGTTAAAAGAGATTTGACGCAGCACAAAATGGAAAAACAATGAGCCAGGAACTGTTAATCAATATTACGCCGATGGAAACGCGCGTGGCTCTGGTGGAGAACGGCGTGCCCCAGGATATTTTTGTCGAGCGCAACAATAAGCGCGGTCTGGTGGGCAATATCTACAAGGGCAAGGTGGTCCGTGTGCTGCCCGGCATGCAGGCGGCTTTTGTCGATATAGGTGAGGCGCGCACCGCTTTCTTGCATATAGATGATCTGCTGCCACGGAAAACCAAAATCAATGCCACGGATACCGGTGAGCCGGATATTCGCAAGCTCTTACATGAGGGCCAGCCAATTGCCGTGCAGGTGATTAAGGATCCTGTGGGCAGCAAAGGGGCGCGGCTCTCGGCCCAGCTCTCGGTGGCCTCCCACTATCTGGTGTATATGGTTGAAGGCAAGCATCTTGGCGTCTCTCAACGCATCGAGTCGGAAGAGGAGCGCGAGCGGTTAAAGCTTATGCTCGGCACCATTGTCGATGAGGTTACCGCGGAGGACGGTGCTAAAAACACTCTTGGCGGTGGCTATATTCTCCGCACCGCCGCCGATGGTGCTGAAGAGGCGGAGCTGCGCAACACCGTAGGATTCTTGCGCCGTCTGTGGCGGGATATTCTTGAGCGTAAAGTAAGTGCTAAAGCGCCCTGTTGTCTGTATGAGGATCTGCCCCTGTACAAGCGCGTGTTACGCGATATGGTCGGCACCCAGGTGGAGAAAATCCGCGTTGATTCCCGAGAAGTCTTCGAAAAAATGACTCACTTCGGCAATAAATTTAATCCGGAGATGCTGCGCTTGCTGGAGCACTATCCAGGTGAGCGGCCGCTGTTTTATATGTATGCCATTGAAGATGAAATCACCAAGGCACTGCAGCGCAAGGTGATGTTGAAGTCTGGTGGCCATATAGTGTTTGACCAGACCGAGGCGATGTCGACCATCGATGTGAACACCGGTGCCTTTGTCGGCCATCGTAATCTCGAAGAGACTATCTATAAAACCAATCTTGAGGCGGCAGTGGTGATTGCCCGGCAGATGCGTATACGCAATCTCGGTGGCATTATTATTATCGACTTTATTGATATGCACAGTGTCGAGCATCGCCGTCAGGTATTGCGCGCTCTGGAAAAAGCTCTGGCTCGAGATCCGGTGAGAACAACAATTTCGGGTGTGACCGAACTCGGATTAGTGCAGACTACAAGGAAGCGCACCAGTCAGAGTCTCGGACAGATTCTCTGCGAGGAGTGCCCGACCTGTTTTGGCCGCGGCTATGTAAAATCCGCCGAGTCCATGAGTTATGAAATACTGCGTGATATTCTCCGCGCAGCTCGGGCTTATGAGTGCGACAGTTTGCGTGTCTTGGCGTCGGCGCCGGTGATTGAAAGGCTTACCGATGAAGACTCCAGTCAGGTGGCAGATTTAGAACTATTTATTAACTGCACCATTCAGTTTAGGGTCGAGACACTCTATGCCCTTGAGCAGTTTGATATTATTCCGGTTTAAAGAACAGTGACTATGGCGAGTATGGGTACAGCATTAAAGACGTCGATGCGCTGGCTGTGGCTAACCCTTGCGCTGTTGATTATCGGCACGGTGATTCTGGTGGTGATTGGTCGTCAGACCATTGCTTATGTGGATCAGGTGCGCGAGCCGATTGAGCAGTTTCTCGCAGAACAGATTGGCCAGCAGGTGGATCTCGGTAAACTGAGTGGTGAATGGCCGCGTCTGGTACCGATTATTGAAGTTGATCGCGCGTCAATTTTTGCCATAGATAAAACCCCCTCCTTTGAAGTAACCGGCGTCCGTGCCGACCTCGATCTATTTAACAGTCTGCTGCGCCGCACACCGATTTGGCGCGAGCTGGCGGTGGATAGCCTGTCTCTGACCCTGGTGGAAGATGAGCGTGGCAGCTGGAGCTTAAAGGGCTTTGGCAGTAATGGCGACACCGACCTGAGCCTGATTATTGATCCCCTCACCTATAGCCGACTTATCCGTTTCGATGATGTTCAGACGAGGCTGGAGTTCTACTCGGGCAAGACCATGGCGTTAAATGCGCACAATGTCGCCATGGAAAATTCTCAGGAATTTCATCGCGCGGAATTAGCGATTAGCCTGTTGGATGATGTGCTGCCTGTGGCTGAACAGACCCTAGCTGGCTCTTCTTCTAGCTCTTCTCCTGATACTAGCGCCGTCGAGATTGCCGAGATAAAAGGCAGCCCCGCCTATCTGCTGATTGAGGGGCAGGGGGATTTAGCCGATATCGAGAGTCTATCTGCTGACGGCTACTTTCGCTTCGACGACTTTAATCTCTCCGAGCCGGTGGCGGATTTGATTCGATCACTGCTGCCAGAACTGTTTGCCAATCTGCCAGATTTTAAAGCCAATGCTCAGGGTGAAATTTGGTTGGCGCTGCATCCTGGCGGTTCTGTGGATTTTGAAGGCAACCTTGGGGTTGGCGAAGTGCCATTGAACTGGCTGGCGGATGTGCCGCCAGTAACGGATATTAAAACCGAGATTACCGGTTGGTATACCCCTGGTTCGGACTGGGGACTGCGCTTGCAGGGCTTTAGCTTGGGCTGGTCCGATACAGAAATCGAACCCTTGAATTTGGTTTTCAATCAACGTCTCGGGTCTCATTGGCACGACTTTGATCTCTCGGTGAATCATCTGGATCTGACGCTGGTGTCAGAGCTGCTCTATACCACCCGTATTGCCGAACAGAAAGTACTGGATATTGTCGATCGCCTACAGCCCCGCGGAACCGTTGATGCCCTCACGTTGGGGCACAATGAGGCGGGCTATTACGCCTCCGCCAATCTCCAAGCGCTGGATATTGCCGCTTGGAAAAAAGCCCCGGGAGTCAAAGGCCTGGACGGCTATCTTGAGATCTATGGCAGCCACGGATTATTTTCACTGGCTGACAGCGATGGTTTCGAGGCATTTTTCCCCACTGTGTATAAAGAGTATCAGAGCATCGAAAAAGCCGAGGGAACGATTAACTTCTCTTGGGATGCGGATATCAAGAAGCTGACTATGCGCAGTGATGTGATGCGGGCAGAGCTGGATGTGGGTGTTGCTTCATTCCTCTTTTCCGCAGAGCAATTTATTCCATCACAGGGCCAGCCGCCAGCTATCAGCTTGCTGATTGGCGCCCGTGATCTGGATGCTAAAAAGCGCAATAAATACCTCCCCTATCGGATGCCGGAAACACTGCGGACATGGTTGGAAACAGCCATTTTGGATGCCCATGTTGATGAGCTGGGCCTGCTGATTCGCAATGACCCACCGCGACGGGATAAGCTCTCTCAGAGCACCCAGTTAATGGTCAAAATGAGTGCTGCGGATATCAACTACGATCCCCAGTGGACAGGTATTCGCAATTCTTCGGCGCTCACCTTGGTGGATGATGTCTACACCGAGGTGGAAGTCTATTCTGGGGCTGTTGGTGGCACTTCTATCAGCAGCGCAAAGGTCATCTATGACAAGGTTGGCGCCGATGAAACCGCGGTTATCAGCGTCGCTGCCGATATTGAGGGAGACCTTAGTGCTGCAATGAAGGTGATTGCCGAGTCACCGCTGCGTAATCGTCTGGGAGCTTTAACCCGCTGGGACTTCGGTGGGGAGATGACCAGCCAGCTTGATCTAGTGATTCCGCTGGTGGCAGCTGGCACTGGCAGCATCCTCCCTCAATACAATGTCAGCGCCTTGATCGACAGTGGCTCCCTGAGTATTCCCGATGGGCCAATTAGAGTTACAGAGATTAATGGCCAGCTCCGTTTCTCCTTAGACAAAGGGCTTTCTGGTGAGGATGTCAGAGCTAATTTCTGGCAGCGGCCGATGACCGCCAAGCTCTATAAAGAAGATGGCGATCAAAAAATTGCGGTCACCGGTGATCTGTTGCCTGAGAGTCTCAATCAACTGGTGAAATTCCCCTGGCAAGAGGTGATTAAAGGTGTGGTCGCTGTGGATACGCTGATCACCATCCCCGCCGCTGAGACGCGGCAGAGAGAGGCTGTCTCTTCAAGTGCCTCTCCAGCAAGTGCCTCTCCAGCAAGTGCCTCTCCAATCACCCTGCAGATTAAGAGCCAGCTTAATGGCGTTGCGCTGGATCTTCCCGCGCCCTTGGCGAAAACAGCAGAGGAATCTCAAGAGCTTAATATGATGCTCTCCTTCGGGCCTGAATTTGAGTCTCTACAGGGCAGGCTTGTGGGTAGGCATAGCAAAGCGTCACAGCAGGGCGAAGCCCCGCAGGGCAGCGCCGACCTCAACTTCGACCTGCGTTTTAGTGGGGAAGAGATGAGCGGTGCCCATATTAGCTATGACCGGGCCAAAGCCGAACCCCAGCCGGGAATCGTTATGGTGTCGGGGTATTTACCCACCGCCGACTTTAACCTTTGGGAGCCGTTGGTGGGCCTTTTCCAAGGTTCCGAATCCGGCACCAAGGCCAGTTGGACGCCGGTATTTGATTTGCGTCTCGAGCAGATGGATCTGGCAGCGGTGCAGCTCCGGGATATTCAAGCGATTGCATCCCTGCGCGATGGCATCATCGATATGGATTTTACCACTGACTTGGCTGATGGTCAGTTGCTTATGTCGGCAGGGGACAGGACAGATATTCCGGTACTCAAATTAAGCCGCCTAAGTGTTCCCGATGCACTGTTGGCCAAAAGTGTCAGTGAATCAACCATTGATCCACGACAGTTTATGGCCTTGGATTTTTCTGTGGACAGGCTGCAGATGGGCGCTGATGAATGGGGTTCAATTGCCTTTAAATTGCGCCCAGAGATCTCTGGAGCCTCATTTAGTCAAATTCGAGGGGATCTTTTAGGGCTTCAGCCGGGACACTTTGAAAATCAGCCGGCGACGGAATTCTTTTGGGGCTTCGATGGCAGCGATTATGCCAGCCGTCTCATCGGACCTGTGGGCATTGGCAATATTGAGGCGTTTTTGGGCTCCGGACTGAATGTGCCGAAAATTGTCGACAGCGAATCTGGACGCTTTGTCTTTGATCTCGCCTGGCAGGACCAGCCCTGGAAAATCTCTCGGGATAATCTCAGTGGTGAGTTCCAGGTTGCTCTGGAAAAGGGCAGTTTCTATCGTTCTACCGGCGGCGCAGGTGCGGCATTAAAAATGGTCAGCCTGGTTAACTTTGCCAACTGGCTCCGTCGACTGAAATTGGACTTTTCCGATGTAACTGGGCAGAACCTCAGCTACAACAAGCTCAGTGGTACATTGGCATTTGATCAGGGGGTGGCGAGTTTTAAACAGCCTCTGAGAATGGATATGCCCTCTGGACGTATGAGTATGGGGGGAGAGTTTGATCTACTCAATGAACAGGTTGATGCGCGCCTAGTGGCGACCTTGCCGGTGGCGACTAATCTGCCCTGGGTTGTGGCGCTGTTGGGTGGGCTGCCGGCGGCGGCTGGAGTCTATGTCACCAGCAAGCTAGTGGAAAAGCAGGTGGATCGTCTGTCGAGTATTAGTTATAAGCTCACAGGCTCCTGGGATGATGTGGAGGTCTCGGTGGATCGCATCTTTGCCGCTGATTTGCGCGCTGAGAAAGCCGAGACGCCGAATAAAGAACTGAAAAAAGAACTGAAAAAAGAACTGAAAAAAGAGCAGGATAAAGAACTAAACAAAGGGACAGACACACAAAAGGGACCGGAGAATGACCCGTCATAAGCGTTTTATCGCCGCTGCTGTGCAGCTGTGGCCGCAAGACACACTGGAAAAAAATCTAGCTGGAGCAAAGGTTCTCATCAAGCGCGCTGCTGAGTCTGGCAGCCAGTTGGTGGTACTGCCGGAAAACTTTGCCTATCTCGGGCGCAAAGATTTAGCCGACGTCGGTTTGGCGGAGCAGGCCAATGGCCCGGTCTATGAGTTTTTGGCAAAACAGGCTCGGCGTCACAGTCTCTGGCTGGTGGGTGGCACAGTGCCGGTCAGTGATTTCGAATCCCCCAAGCCCTTTGCTCGCTCTTGGTTGTTTGATCCCGAGGGCAAGCTTGCTCAGCACTATGACAAGATTCATCTGTTTGATGTGGATGTACCGAAATCGAAAGATGAGGCCTTAGATGAGGAGACCTTAGATAAGGAGACCTTGCAGCAGGTGAGTTATCGCGAGTCCGATGATTATCGCAGCGCTAGCGATGTGGTGGTGGCCGAGACTGAGCTCTGTCGACTGGGTATGAGTGTCTGTTATGACCTGCGCTTTGCCGAGCTCTATCGCCAGCTGTCTGATGCCGGTGCTCAGGTGGTGTCGGCACCAGCGGCCTTTACTGCCGCTACGGGTCGGGATCATTGGGAGCTGTTGTTGCGGGCGCGGGCGGTGGAGAATCAGGTATTTGTCATTGGTGCCAATATGGTCGACCGGGGTCATCCACGGCGTGGTCTCTGGGGTGGCAGTGCGATTATTGATCCCTGGGGGACGGTGTTGGCTCAGCTTGATGACCAGCCTGGCGTGGCGATTGCCGAGATTAATTTAGCTCGGTTGGCGGAGGTACGTAGCAAGATGCCGATTGCTCAGCATCGAAAATTGTAAGGGCTCTTTATTGGCTGAGGGCTCTCCTACCCGCCGAAGGCTTTCTATCGGCCGAAGGCTCTCCTATTCGCTGAGCTGACGCAGATAGGCGAAGATTTTCTTGCTCGCTGTGGGGGCTTTTTTCAGTTCTAGTTCCCGGGCAGCTTGGCGCTGAAGATTGCGCAGCTGCTGGCGATCCGCGGTGGGATACTTTTCCATCAACTCTTCGATCACCGGATTTCCCTGATTGATCAACCTGTCGCGCAGTGTTTCAAGCTGCATAAAATGCTGACGGTAGGTCTGGGACTGGTGATCCATTCTCTCCAGGGTCTCCTGGATAAAACTGATATCCGCGGTGCGCATTAGCTTGCCAATATACTGTAGCTGGCGGCGCTTGCCTTCACGATTCTTCAGTCGGCGCGCCTCGGCGATGGCGTCTTTTAAATTGTCTGGCAGATTGAACTTGGCCAGTTTCCCGCTGGGCATTTCAACCAGCTGGCTACCCATATCCTGGAGTGCATGGCTGTCCCGTTTAAGCTGGGATTTGCTGACCAGATCTTCTTCGCTGTCGTGATTGTTATTCTTATTGTTAATATCTGAATCGGTCATTAGCTGTAAAACACCGTGGCAAGTCCAAGGAAGGAGACGAAACCGACTATATCGGTGACGGTCGTGAGAATAACCGAGCCCGCGAGGGCTGGATCAATTTTTAGCGAGCGCAACATCACCGGCAGCAGGGTTCCTGCGACGGCGGCGGCGACTAAATTAATCGCCATGGCGGCGGCGATAACCAGGGCAATGGTCCAATCGCCAAACCAGACGGAGACTATGGCGCCCATGACGATGGCCCAGAGCATGCCGTTTAGAGCACCCACGGCAAACTCTTTTGTTAGCAGCCATTTCAGGTTATCGCGTTCAATCTGACCAAGGGCCATTCCGCGAATAACCACTGTCAGAGTCTGACTGCCAGCCACGCCACCCATGCTGGCAACAATTGGCATCAAGATCGCCAGAGCCACGACTTTCTCTAGAGTTGCCTCGAACAGGCTGATCGCCGATGAGGCGAGAATCGCAGTAAGAAGATTGAGGCCCAACCAGAGGGCGCGACGGGGCGCAGTGCGGCTGATGGAGGAGAAAGTGTCCTCGGTGTCGCTGAGACCGGCCATGGCCAATAGGCTGTGGTCCGCGTCTTCGACAATGACATCGACCACATCATCAATGGTGATTCGTCCAACCAGACGGTGTTGATCATCCACTACCGGTGCGGAGACCAGATCCTGACGCTGGAACAGTTGCGCCACATCGGAGTCGGTGAGATTAACATGAATGGCTTCTACTTCGGTGTCCATCACTTCTCGTACTGAAGTGCTGGGACTCGAGGTAAGCATTTTACTCAGGGGCAATGTGCCCAAAAAGGTGTCGTTGCGGCTGACTACAAAGAGGTTGTCGGTGATATCTGGCAGTTCTTCATGGCGGCGCAGATAGCGCAGCACCACATCCACGGTGATATCTGGGCGCACCGTGATCACCTCGGTGTCCATCAGTCCACCGGCGGTATCTTCATTGTAAGTAAGTACTGACTCTACACGCTGTCGATCCTGTATCGACATGGCTTGCAGCACTTCGGGAATAACCCGATCCGGCAGCTGCTGGAGAATATCGACTATGTCATCGACGTCGAGACCCTCGGTGATGGAGGCAACTTCTGCGCCATCCATCTGATTGAGGAATTCCAGCTGAATATCGTCGGAGAGTTCTTGCAGTACTTCACCGCTGATCTCTGGATCAACCAGTTCCCAGAGGATATTGCGCAGGCGTGGTGGGGCGGTTTCTAGCTGGTGGGCAATATCAGGGGGCGAGAGATTGTTGAGAATATGCCGCACCTGATTAAGGGTGCCGGAGTCGATGGCGGTGCCGAGCCTGGCCAAAAGGCTGTTATCGTTATTGTTCATAGATCGCTCCCTTGGCTGGGCTGAGTCACTTCAGCGCTGGTATTCTAACCAGCTAACCGCGAGATCGGTAGTTTTAACTGATAACCCTCTGGAAACAGTCATCAAGTTGGCGGTAGATTACTCGCCTTCGCCAAAATAGTCGGCCAGCAGATGGCTGATGGCATCGTGGGCTTCCTGTTCATCTTCACCGTCGAATTCAAAGATCAGGCTGCTACCTTTGCTGGCGGCCAGCAGCATCAATGACATAACACTTTTTGCATCGACCAAAGGCTCTTGTTTACCGGTGCGAATAGTGCAGCCAAAGCGCCCGGCGGTACTCGCAAGTTTGGTCGCGGCTCTGGCGTGAAGGCCTAGCTTGTTAATAATGTCGAGCTGACTGTGGATCAACGTGGCGGTGCTCCGATAATTATGACGACAATTCTTGATGTGCTATCTGGACAAATGGGTGTACCCCAGAGAAATGCTCGAATAGCCGATTAGCTAGATAAACCGAGCGGTGTTGTCCGCCGGTGCAGCCAATGGCGATGGTCAGGTAGCTGCGGTTATTACCCTGAAACTGCGGAATCCAGCGGGTTAAGAAGCCAATGATATCCGCCAGCATGGCGGCGATCTCAACCTGACTTTCGAGAAATTCGATCACTTTTGGATCGTTGCCGGTGAGGTTTTTTAGCTCGGTTTTCCAGTAGGGATTGGGCAGGCAGCGCACATCGAAGACAAAGTCTGCGTCGGTGGGCACGCCCTTTTTAAAGCCAAACGATTCAAACAGTATCGACATATGCTCAGGCTGTTTGGGAACAATGGTTTTTTTAATCAGGTCGCGTAATTGATGCAATGTCAGTCGCGAGGTGTCCACGGAGCGATCGGCAATATCGGCGATGGGACTGAGCATTTCCTTTTCCATGGCGATCGCTTCTTTAAGGCCAATGGTGTCGGTGCTCAGAGGGTGACGACGGCGGGTTTCACTGTAGCGGCGCAGCAGATCTGAGCGCTGGGCGTAGAGAAAGAGGACGTTTACATCAACGCCGTCCCGTTCAATGGCCTCGAGAATCACCGGGATTTGATTGAGATCCCCCACCAGATTGCGCGCGTCGATACCCACGGCGACATTTAGGTCATCGTGATTTCGGTTATCTTTTAGCTGGGCGATTAAATTTTGGAGCAAAGTGGCAGGCAGATTATCAATGCAGGTAAAGCCCACATCCTCGAGTATATTCAGGGCCGAGGTTTTGCCGGAGCCAGAGTGGCCGCTAATAATTACTAGGCGCATGCTTAGGCTGCGCGCTCGAGTTGCAGTGCCGTGGTGAAGAGTTCTTCGCTGCTGGTGCATTGGCGCAGAGAGGCGCGGGAGCTGTCGTCCTGCATAATCGCCGCAATTCTGGCCAGGGTTGCGAGGTGCTCTTCGTTTTGTTCCTCGGGAACAATCAGGGCAAAGATTAGATCAACTGGCTGGTCATCCAGCGCGCCGAAGTCTATGGCGTTGTCGAGTTTGATCAGGCAACCGTGAATGCGATGAAATCCAGCTACACGGCAATGGGGAATGGCAACGCCTTCGCCAATGCCGGTGCTGCCGAGGCGCTCCCTGGCGACCAGGTTGTGAAATAAACTGTCGGCCTGATCGCCATCGCCACCGAGCTGCTCGGTGACAAAGGTGGAAAGATTCTCCAGTACGCGCTTTTTACTGCTGCCGGGAATACCGCACTGGGTCATCTGTTGAGTAAGTATATTCTTAATTTTCATGGACGGGTTTAACGGCCTCGGTGTTTCTCTTTGTATTTAATTAGCTGGCGATCGAGCTTGTCAGTTAGCGAGTCAATCGCAGCGTAGAGGTCGTCGTGCTGAGAGTTGGCAAATAATTCTGCGCCGCTCACGTGCACTGTTGCTTCTGCATTCTGGGAGAGTTTTTCTACGGTAAGGATAACGGAAGTGCTTGTGATCTGTTCGTAGTGTCGTTCGAGCTTGGCGAATTTATTGTTGACGTATTCGCGTATTGCATCGGTGACTTCCAGGTGGTGTCCGCTAATAGTTAATTGCATTCAGTACTCCTTTAGTTCACATAGTTACAGGGTTTAAACAGTTACAGGGTTCAAACAGTTAAAAGCGTTTGCGCTGACTCGAGGATGGAATGCCCAAGCTCTCCCGGTATTTCGCCACTGTTCTGCGTGCGACTTGGATGCCTTGCTGTTCTAGCAGAGAAGTCAGCTTGCTATCGCTGAGGGGCTTGGCCGGTTGTTCAGCGCCGATCATTTCTTTAAGAATAGCGCAAACCGCTGTCGATGAACACTCCCCACCGCCCGCCGTGCTCACATGGCTGGAAAAGAAATATTTGAGCTCGAAGATACCCAGGGGCGTGGCCAGATATTTACTCGTGGTAACCCGTGAAATAGTCGATTCATGGAGTTCTAATTTGGTGGCAATATCCGAGAGTACCATGGGTTTCATGGCCACCGGGCCGTGATCGAGGAAGCCACGCTGTAGTTCGACGATGGTCATGGCCACGCGCATCAGTGTTTCATTGCGGCTTTCAATGCTGCGCAAAAACCACCGTGCCTCGGCGAGATTGTCTTTTAAAAACTGATTTTGATCGCTGCTGTCGGAGCGTTTAATCAATGAGGAGTAGGAGTCGTTAATGCGCAGTTTTGGCATATTGCTGTCATTGAGCCTGACTCGCCAGCGACCTTTGATTTTTTCCACATAGGCATCTGGAACTATATATTCAACGTCATTGCTGCTCAGGGCTTCGCCGGGGCGCGGATTTAAACTGCGCACCAGTTGCAGGGCGCCCTGTAGCTCATCAGCATCCAACCCGGATTTTTTTGCCATGCGGGCACTGTCCACCGAGGCGATATCCTGCAAGAAGCCACTGACCAAATGTTTGGCCGACTCTAGATGAGGGGTTTCCAAGGACAGCTGGTTGAGTTGAATTATCAGGCATTCACTAATGCTGCGGGCAAATACACCGGGGGGATCAAATTGCTGTAGGCGGTGCAGTACCGCCACCAGTTCATCTTCATGGAGCTGGTCTTCAATCTCGTCGTAGTGAATATGTGCGGTAATATCACTGAGCTCGGCAGCGATAAAGCCGGAGCTGTCGATGGAGTCGATAAACGCTGAGGCAATCTCGCGGTCGCGATCGGAAAAAGGGGTCAGATTAAGCTGCCATTCGAGATGGCCCTGAAAGGATTCGGTAACCTGGTAGACCTGTTCGAGATTGACTTCGCCACCGCTGGCCGCGGTAGTTGGGGGGCTGTACACATCGTCCCAGTTGGCGTCTACCGGCACGTCCTTGGGAATCTCATCGTTCCACTCGTACTCGGGATTTTGTTCGCTATTTTTCTCTGCCTCTGCCACCTGATTGCTTTCACTGGTGGCATGCTCGGCGTCCTGACCGGAGGTGGGTTCAGGAGTATCTTCATCCATTTCTAATAACGGGTTGCTGTAGAGCTGCTCGATCATCTCCTGGCGCAAATCCAGGGTCGATAACTGCAAAAGACGGATAGCCTGCTGCAACTGCGGGGTCATCGTCAGTTGTTGGCTGATCTTAAGCTGGAGGCCTTGGCGCATAGTTAGCAATTATTCTTCTATAGAAGTGTGCAAGTTTAGTGCCAATTCTATGTTGCTGGCAATCGACTATTTACCTGAAAGGTTGATTTGAGTGCTTTGTTGGGCGTTTTAGAGGGTTTTTTAGTCTATTCGGGAACGCTCCAGCAGGCTGACTAGGTCTACTAGATTAGGTGCTACCGACTAAAGCGTAAAGTTTTCACCGAGGTAGGTTTTGCGCACCTGAGCATCGCTGAGGATATCGCTGGTCGTGCCCTCGGCGATCACATGGCCTTCGCCGATAATATAGGCGTGCTGACAGATATCTAGGGTTTCACGAACATTGTGGTCGGTGATTAATACGCCAATACCGCTGTCACGGAGGTGGCGAATGATCTGCTTGATATCGGTAACCGATATCGGGTCGACTCCGGCAAAGGGCTCGTCGAGGAGAATAAACTGTGGCTCAGCGGCCAGTGCTCTGGCAATTTCAACCCGTCGCCGCTCGCCGCCGGAGAGGCTCATACCCTGATTTTTGGCTAGATGAGAAACGTGAAACTCACGCATCAGTTCGTCAGCGCGCTGAATACGCTGCTTGCGGTTGAGCTCTTTGCGGGTTTCAAGAATGGCTAAAATATTGTCTTCGACGCTGAGCTTGCGAAATACCGAGGGTTCCTGGGGCAGGTAGCCCAGTCCGCGCCGGGCGCGGCCGTGCATGGGCAGGGCGGTAATATCATCGCCATCAATGGTGATCGAGCCTCGGTCTTGAGCGACCAAGCCGATAATCATATAAAAACAGGTGGTCTTGCCAGCGCCGTTGGGTCCCAGCAGGCCAACAATTTCACCCTGTTTGACGCTGATGGAGACATCCTTAACTACTGGCCGTTTGCCATAGGCCTTGGCGAGATTGCGTGCTTGTAAAGTAGCCATCAGGGGGTAATCTCCGCGGAAGAGTTGTCGCTGCTCTGCAATGCAGAGGGTGGAATCACTAATTGAATACGCTTTTGCTGGCCCTGATTGTCGCCTTTGGCTTTCCAGGTTTGCTTGTCGATATCGTAATCAATTGAGTCGCCCTTAATAATGGTGCCGTCCCGAGAGAGCATGGCATTTTGTTTTAGGGCGAGTTTGTTGGTGGCCGGCAGATAGTCGATATGGTTGGCCCGGGCAATCATCATAGCGCCATCCAACTCGGGTTTTTGCTGATAGCTGGCGGGTCTGCCCTCGCATTCAATGCGACTAATCTTGTTATTCTCAAGGTGTAGGGTGATCTCATCGGCCTCGATAAGCACGCTGCCCTGGCTGATCACTACATTGCCTCGATAGAGGGTGCGGCCGGTTTTTTCATTGCGCTCGGCATAATCAGACTCGATGGAAATGGGTTGCTGACGATCGTCGGGAAGGGCTAGGCATGGCAGGGCCAGTGCAGTGCCGGCTAGCACGAGCAGGGCGGTTCTTAGGCATAGACGTGGCAGGTGAAGCAGTTTACCGAGGATCATGAGTTACCCTGACTTTGGATTGGATAGCGAAGGTTTCCTTGACCAGATCAACTTTGAGTCCGGTGCCGGAGGCTTTACCTTGGGCGGTGAGTAGATTAAACGGCTGATCAGTGGTGGCGACACTGCTATCGATCAAGTAGCTCAACTGCTCTGTGGTCAACTGTGCCGGACCGCCATCGCTGGTCATCTCGGCGCGGACATTATTATTGAGGTCTAGCCTGCCGTTGGCATTATCAAGCTGCCCGCTGTTCGCGGTTAACCTTATGGGGTGACGAGCATCCCCTTTGGCGATAAACCTTGGCTGCTCTATATTGACTGTCGCCTCGCCCTGAAAGAATTCGATGCGCGGTGAGCTGAGCTTAAATTGCTCGCTGCCCAGTGCTGAAAAACGCTGACTGGTGACCGCTGTCATATAGCTGTCGGCCTGAGGGTTTTCATCCATCTGGCTGCTGGTCTGGCGCAGAAAGGCCTCGGGAGGTGAATCCCAGATCAGCACAAATCCGCCGACCATAAACGCTAGGAACACTGCTAGCAGCGCCTGTTGAATCATTGATAAGCCACCAGCAGGTCGTCTAATTTACCCTGTGCTGCGAGGATCATTTCGGCAGCTTCACGAACTGCGCCATTGCCGCCACAGCGGCTGGTCTGCCATTTTGCTTTGGCGGCCACTGCGGCATTGCCATTGGCCACGGTGATGCCGAGACCCACTCGGTTGATCACTGCCAGATCCGGCAGATCGTCGCCAATAAAGGCGATTTCGTGGAGTTCCACTGGCATATTTTGCAGCAGTTCATTGAGTGCGGTAAGTTTGTCTTCGCGTCCTTGAACCACTGGCTCCATGCCGAGTTCGTCGGCTCGGCGCTGCAACAGTGCGGAGACTCGTCCAGTGATAATACCCACCTGAACGCCGCCGCGCTGGAGCAGTTTGATGCCCAGTCCATCTTGAATATCAAAGGCTTTGAGTTCTTCGCCATTGTTGCCGTAGTAGAGGCGTCCATCGGTGAGCACGCCATCGACATCGACGAGCAATAACTTGATCTGCTTGGCGGCTTCGATAACGACTTTATCGGTCGAGTTGATCAAGGATGATTCCATTACATCACTCCTGCACGGAGAATGTCGTGCATATGCAACACGCCAATAGGCGAGTGATTTTCATCTTCAACAATCAGGGCAGTAATGGAATCGTCTTCCATTATTTTAAGTGCCTGAGCGGCAAGAATTTCACCCTGTATGGTTTTCGGGTTAGGGGACATCACATCGGCCATGGTGACATTGTTAATATCCACCTTGGCGTCAACAATGCGGCGCAGATCTCCGTCGGTGAACACGCCGAGCAATTTATTCTCATCAGTTACCACGGTGGTCATGCCAAAGCCTTTTTCGGTCATTACCAGCAGCGCCTGATGGAGTGGCTGGGTGGACAGAATTCGCGGCACTTCACTGTCTTTATGCATGATGTCCGCTGCTCTCAATAGCAGCTTGCGACCCAGGGCGCCACCGGGGTGGGAGAAGGCAAAGTCTTCCGCGGTAAAGCCGCGGGATTCGAGCAGGGCAATGGCTAAGGCATCGCCCATGGCTAGCGTCACGGTGGTGCTGGTCGTGGGGGCCAGATTCAGCGGGCAGGCTTCACTGCTGACACTGACATCGAGATTGGCCAGTGCCGCTTGGGATAATACGGATTCGGGATCGCCGGTCATGCTGATCATGGGAATGCCGAGGCGCTTGATCAGCGGCAGAATGGTAATCACTTCCGCAGTGTTGCCAGAATTTGAAATCACAATCACCACATCGTTTTTGGTGATCATGCCGAGATCGCCGTGACTGGCTTCGCCGGGATGGACGAAAAATGAGGGTGTACCTGTGCTGGCCAGAGTCGCGGCAATTTTATTGCCAATATGGCCGGACTTGCCCATTCCGGTAACAATCACTCGGCCCTCACAGGCGAGCATAGTCTCGCAGGCGGTAACAAAGCTCTGGTCGAGGCGATGTTGCAGCTCGGCAACCGCATCGGCTTCCATTTTGATGGTGCGTTGAGCCGAAGTGATAAAGTTTGTCGCGGTCATAGGTGGGTCGCTTAGGTTGCGTCGCTTGGGTGAAGTTGTTGGGCATTATAGAGGCAAATGTGCGGGTGGAGAACTACCGCCTTGTTAGGCGCCGGCAATTGCTGGCCAGAGTACCGCGTAATAGCCAATGTAACCGCCAATAAGAATCACCCCAAGGCGTCGTGAGAGCAGTGCTGGCTTGCCGTTGCGCGTTGCCTTATTGAGGGCGAAGGCAACCATGGCGATCAGTGCCAGAGTCATCAGTGCAAGGCTGATAAAGTCGCGGTTAAACACTTCCGGAGACAGTGCCATTGGCGAAATAATGCCAGCGGCGGGCATTACTAGCATCAAATTAAACAGGTTTGAGCCAAAGATATTACCGATGGCGATATCGTGGTGGCCACGCATGGCGCTGACCACCGATGCTGCCAGTTCCGGCAGGCTGGTGCCGATGGCGACCACTGTGAGGCCAATAATCAGCTCGCTGATACCCATGGTTTGGGCGATTGTTTTTGCACTCCAAACCGTTACTTCGGCGCTGGCCAGCAATACCGCTAAGCCGACAAAAAACCAGAGACCGGCAGCGCCCATGGTGATATCGGGGATGTCTTCGCTAGTTTCTAATTCTTCAGGGCTGATATGGGTCTTTTTATATTTGACTGCGATATACACCAGAGGAAAGATCAGGCCGGCCAAGATGGCACTCTCAATGCGACCCAGATAGCCATCATAGAGAATCAATCCGGCGATTGCAGTGACCAGTAAAAGCACTACACCCTCTTGGCTGAGCAGATGCTTCTGTACCGGGGTCGGTGCGATTAGCAGGGTGACGCCGAGCACCAGACCAATATTGGCCATATTGGAACCCAGGGCATTGCCCACCGCTAGTTCTGCGGCATTGCTCAGGGCCGCATTGACCGAGACCAGAACTTCCGGTGCCGAGGTGCCAATGGAGACGACGGTGAGGCCAATAATCAGTGGTGAGATGCCAAAGTTTCGCGCCGCGCCAGCACTGCCCTCGACAAACCGATCTGCGCCCCAGAGGAGTCCAAGAACGCCGATCAGTAGGCCTAAAATCGGTAGTAGCATCGCGCTCATAAATTCTCCAAATTACCGCCTTAGCGGCGGCGGGTTCTATTTCTTCACAGGATCGAGGATGTTATAGTGCTCAGCCAATATTGTCAGCAAACTTACCGCAGAATATTGCATCGTTTTAAACTGTGCTTGCGTACAAGAGTCTCTGCTGCTGACTGATCAAGGTGGTGAACTTATGAATAGGATTTTTATGAGCGTTAAACGGTGGTTTTGTGTGCTTGCGTTGTCTTTGACTGGCGCTCTCGGGTTGGTGTCGTTGACTGTTGCCGAGGATGTTGTAAGTGACCCCTATCAGCAGATTGAACAGGTTACCGTTGAGCTGTTGGATACTATCGCTACCTATCAGGCCGGTTATCCCGAGAACGAAGCAGCCTATTTTGATAGTTTGGATGCGCTTCTCCGTGACCGTATCGATTTTGCCTTTATTGCGCGCAATGTCATGGGCAGTTATAACAAAGTTGCCACTGCGGAACAGCGCACGCGCTTTGCCGCGACATTTCGCAGCGGTCTGGTTGAGACCTATGGTCGTGGCCTGATCGGTTATGAGAACCAAGAGATTGTGCTGGTGAAAGCGGGAACCGTGGCTGAGGGGCAGCGCAAGTTGACCGTCAAACAAGAGATTCGCAGCGCTGATACGGTCTACCCGCTGGAATACAGCATGGCGCGAAAAAAGACCGGTCAGTGGATGGTGGTCAATGTAGTGATCAATGGCATTAACCTGGGCAAAACCTTTCGCAATCAATTTGTCCGATCGGCCCAGCGTGCCGGGGGCGATATAGAGCAAGTTATCAATGGCTGGTCATCTGAAAGCTTGTAAATGAGAGCCTGTGAATAAAAGCCTGTGAACAAGAGTCCGTTAATTAAAAGCCTGTGAATTTAAACCGCGGACAGCAGTCTCGCGACGACAAAAGAGTGAGTTATGAATCCTGAAGATGTAAAAGCACTACTTGAAAGCGCCATACCTGACTGTCAGTTTGAGGTTGCCAGCGAAGGCGGCCATTGGAATATCACCGCTATTGGCGAAGTATTTGACGGCAAACGTGCAGTGCAGCGTCAGCAGCTGATTTATGCTGCCCTAAACAGTGAGATCTCATCTGGCGCCATGCATGCGGTCAATATGAAAATTTTCACCCCAAGTGAGTGGCAGGCCAAGGCCTAAAACACTTCGCTGTTGTTGCTCTACTAGCGTTTCTCTACTGTTGTTTCTCTACTCAAGGCTGTTTGATGGACAAATTAAAGATTCAAGGCGGCGGGCCGCTTATCGGTGAGGTATGGATCTCCGGTTCGAAGAATGCCGCCCTGCCTATCCTGTCGGCAACGCTGCTCTCTGAGGGTTTGGCGACGGTTTCTAATTTGCCACATCTGCAAGATGTAACCACCACCATCGAGTTACTCGGCAGTTTGGGTGTCACGGTAAGTGTTGACGAGAAACTGCAGCTGGAAGTGGATAACTCGACTCTGCACAGCGTTACTGCTCCCTATGAATTGGTTAAAACCATGCGCGCCTCGATTCTGGTGCTCGGGCCACTGCTGAGCCGCTATGGCGAGGCCAATGTGTCGTTTCCCGGCGGCTGTGCTATTGGTAGCCGACCTGTGGATCTGCATCTGCGTGGTCTTGAAGCCATGGGTGCGACCATCGAAATTGAAGATGGATTTATCAAGGCACGGAGCGATGGTCGCCTGAAGGGCTGCCATATTCTGATGGACGTTGTTTCCGTGGGTGCCACCGAAAACTTGCTGATGGCAGCGGTATTGGCCGAGGGCCAGACGGTGATTGAGAATGCCGCCCGTGAGCCGGAGATTGTCGATCTGGCAAACTGTCTAAATGCCTGGGGTGCCGATATTCAAGGCATAGGTTCTGCGCGCTTGATTATTAATGGTGCTGAGAAAATTACCGGCGGCCACTTTCGGGTGATGCCCGACCGTATTGAAACCGGCACCTACTTGGCTGCCGCAGTGGCAACTCGCGGTAAAGTTAAAGTTACCCAGACCGACCCCTCGTCACTTGAGGCGGTGCTGTTAAAACTGCAAGAAACCGGTGCGGTGATTACTCAGGGAGAAGATTGGATTGAACTGGATATGCAGGGCAAACGCCCCAAGGCAGTGAATATTAAGACGGCTCCTTATCCAGCCTTTCCCACGGATATGCAGGCTCAGGTCACCGCCATTAATGCGGTTGCTGAAGGCACTGGTGTGGTCATCGAGACAATTTTTGAAAACCGTTTGATGCAGGTTCAAGAGCTGAACCGCATGGGCGCCACTATTACCGTTGAAGGTAACACCGCTGTTGTTACTGGCGTTGAGCGGCTCAGTGCTGCTCCGGTGATGGCATCGGATCTGCGCGCCTCGGCGGCACTGGTGATTGCGGCGCTGGTGGCGGATGGCGAGACAGCGGTGGAACGAATCTACCATATAGACCGTGGCTACGAGTGCATTGAAGAAAAAATGCAGTTGCTCGGTGCGAAAATTAAGCGTGTGACTAGCTAATTGAGTTAGTCGGGGTTGATCGCCTCAGGCACCTAATATAACCAATAGTAAAAAGCAGACAGGCCAATGACCCAGATAACCATCGCCCTAACCAAGGGACGCATATTAAAAGAGACACTGCCACTGCTGGCTCGCGCTGGCATCGTGCCCGCCGAAGATGTCTTCACCAGTCGCAAGCTGGTGTTTCCCACCAATCGTGACAATGTCCGATTGATTATTTTGCGTGGTTCCGATGTCACCACCTATGTGCAGTACGGTGCTGCGGATCTGGGGGTGGCTGGCAAAGATATGCTGCTTGAGCATCAGGGCGACGGCTATTATGAGCCGCTGGATCTGGGTATTGCTCGCTGCAAGCTGATGACCGCGGTGCCTGTGGGCACCACTCAGCAGCACAGCAGATTGCGAGTGGCGACCAAATATATCAATGTGGCACGAGAGTATTACGCCCAGCAGGGCCGCCAGGCTGATCTGATTAAGCTCTATGGGGCTATGGAATTGGCGCCGATACTGGATCTGGCTCAGGAGATTGTCGACATAGTCGATACCGGTAACACTCTGCGCGCCAATGGTCTTGAGGCCCGAGACGAAATCGCCGAGATCAGCTCGCGGTTAATTGTTAATAAAGCCTCGATGAAAACCAAATTCACTCAGGTGCAGGGCATTGTCGATGCCTTGAGAGAGGCGGTGGAGTCAAACCTATGACAGTCTCTGCCGACAACTGTGCCATCAGAACCCTGTCCACCGCGGATGATAACTTTGCTCAGACCCTCAGTGACCTGATCGCCTGGGATATGGTCTCAGACCATGCTGTGGAAGACGCGGTGACCGCGATGCTGCGCCAAGTAAAAGCTCAGGGTGATCAGGCATTAATTGATCTGACCAATCGTTTTGATCGCCGCCAGGTTAAACAGATCGGTGAGTTGGTGATCGGCCAGGAACAGCTTCAACAGGCACTTGAGTCTATCGATATCGAGACCCGACAGGCTCTAGAAATAGCCGCAGAGCGGATTCGCGACTATCACAATCATCAGGAGCAGCCCTCCTGGCAGTATCAGGAAGCCGATGGCACCATTCTCGGGCAGCAGATCACAGCGCTGGATCGGGTGGGTATATATGTACCCGGTGGCAAAGCCAGCTATCCCTCATCGGTATTGATGAACTGCATTCCGGCGCGGGTTGCCGGAGTGGGCGAAGTGATTATGATGGTGCCGGCACCAGACGGTGAACTCAGTCCCATGGTGCTTGCTGCCGCTGCCATTGCCGGTGTTGATCAAGTCTTCACTGTTGGCGGCGCCCAGGCGATTGCGGCGCTGGCCTATGGCACCGAAACTGTGCCTAAGGTCGATAAAATTGTTGGTCCCGGCAATATCTATGTGGCCACTGCCAAGCGTATGGTCTTTGGTTTGGTGGGTTTGGATATGGTTGCCGGACCCAGTGAAATTCTGGTGGTCTGCGATGGCGACACCGATCCCGATTGGATCGCCATGGATCTGTTCTCTCAAGCGGAGCACGATGAAGATGCCCAGGCGATCTTTATCTCTTGGGATGCCGACTATATAGCTGCGGTACACAGCAGCATGAGCAAATTATTGCCCGAGATGGAACGCCGGGACATTATCCGCCAGTCTCTGGAACGCCGCGGTGCATTGATTCAGGTTCGCGATGCCGACGAGGCGATTGAGCTGATTAATCGCATTGCCCCAGAGCACTTGGAATTATCCGTTGCCGACCCCGAAGCCTGGTTGCCAAAGATTCGTCACGCTGGTGCTATCTTTATGGGCCGCCACACCGCCGAAGCCTTGGGTGATTACTGTGCCGGGCCCAACCATGTGTTGCCGACCTCTTCCACAGCGCGCTTTTCTTCGCCACTGGGAGTCTATGATTTTCAGAAGCGCAGTTCATTGATTTTCTGTTCCGAACAGGGCGCCTCTGATCTGGGCAAAGTGGCCTCGGTGCTGGGTCGTGGAGAGTCGCTGACGGCTCACGCGCGGTCGGCAGAATATCGAATTCGTGACTGATCTAATCTGATTTAAAGAGCAGCCAGGATTAAAATCTAAGGCGAGAACGTTAAGACGAGAGAGAGCTATGAGTAAGTACTGGAGTGATTTTGTCGTTGGCCTAGAGCCCTATACCCCGGGCGAGCAGCCGGCGAACAGCGATCTCACCAAGCTGAACACCAATGAGAATCCCTATCCGCCCTCGCCAGCGGTAATGGCAGCCATGAACAGTGCGGTGAATGACGATCTGCGTCTCTATCCGCCGTCCAATGCTGACCAGTTAAAACAGACGCTTGCGGATTACTTTCAGTTAACGCCGGCTCAGGTGTTTGTTGGCAATGGCTCTGATGAAGTCTTGGCTCATGTGTTTAACGGTCTGTTTCGCCAGGCCCGGCCAATCCTATATCCAGATATCAGCTACAGTTTTTACCCGGTTTATTGCGGCCTCTACGATATTGAATTTAGTAAAATACCCCTGGCCGATGATTACACACTCGACTTGGCTGACTATCGCCGCGCCAATGGTGGAATTATTTTCCCCAATCCCAATGCACCCACAGGTCGCCTGCTGGGGCTTGATGCAATCGAGGCATTGCTTCGTGACAACAGAGATTCTGTTGTGGTGGTGGATGAAGCCTATATCGACTTTGCCGAGGCGGGCTCCAGTGCCGTTAGCTTGATTGATCAGTATGACAATCTATTGGTTGTGCAAACCATGTCCAAGTCGCGCTCCTTGGCGGGTATGCGCATTGGCTATGCCATGGGCTCTGCGGTCTTAATTGAAGGGCTTGAGCGAATCAAAAATAGCTTTAACTCCTATCCCCTGGGCCATGTTCAGATTGCCGCAGCAGTAGCGTCGTTTAAGGATCCTGACTACTTTGAGTTGATGCGCCAGCAGGTGATCTCTAGTCGCGAACTATTAGCTGAGCAGCTTGATGCCCTCGGCTTTGAAGTGCTGCCTTCAGCGGCGAATTTTGTTCTGGCCCGTCACTCCGAGCATGCCGGATTGGATTTGACCCAAGCGCTGCGGGATAAAAACCTTATTATTCGGCACTTTAATAAGCCACGACTGAGTGAGTTTTTACGTATTACAGTGGGCACGCCAATACAAAATCAGCAGTTGATTGATGCCTTGACTGAGATTATTGGCTAGTACGCTTTTTTGATTTAAAGCGGGCTGGTAGGGCGAATGCCCGCCACTGCAGTCACGGCAAAAGTCGCGCCCTGACGCCAAATTTCCAAATCAATCGGTGCCCCCGGCGCCACGTCGGCGATCTGGCTGATGCTGGTTTGACGGTCGGTGACCGGCTCGCCATTGATCTTGATGACTATATCCCCTGGCTGAATGCCCACCAGAAAAGCCGGGCTGCCATTGTAGATGGCCCGCACCAGTAGCCCCTGAGATATGGGCAAATTCAAACGCTTGGCAATGGGTCGCGTCAGGGGAAAGGCATCCATACCCAACCAGCCTCGCACTACATAGCCGTAGCGGATAATGTCATTGAGTACTTTCTCAGCGGTGTCCGCTGGAATGGCAAAGCCAATGCCCGCCGAACCGGTCTGGTTGAGCGATGCCGTGTTGATACCGAGCAAATTGCCATAGCTATCAACCAGCGCACCACCCGAGTTGCCAGGATTGATATCGGCATCGGTCTGAATAAAATTCTCAAAGGTATTTAGCCCAAGACCATTGCGGCCTGTGGCGCTAACAATTCCCTGGGTCACAGTTTGGCCAACGCCATAGGGGTTGCCAATAGCCAGCACCACATCACCAATCTTAGCCTGGGCGGGTTCGCCAACGGAGATAGCCGGCAGGTTATCCGCTTCAATCTTGAGTACCGCGAGATCCGTTTCCGGGTCTTTGCCGACGACAATGGCGGGTGCTTCGCGGCCATCATAGAGCAGTACCAGTATCTGATCAGCACCGTCAATCACATGGTTGTTGGTCAGCATAAAGCCATCTTCCTGCATGATCACGCCGGAGCCGAGCGAGGACTGAATGCGCTGCTGTTGGTTGTTAAATAGACGCCGAAAGTAGGGGTCGTCGAGCAGCGGATGATTAGAGGAGGTGGTTATGGTGCGCGTATATATGTTTACTACCGAGGGCGCGGCACGCTTGACCGCATTGGAGTAGGAAACTGGTCCGGTCCACTCGTTGCCCTGAGTGCGGCGGTCGAGATCCATAGAGGACTGTTCAGTGTCATTATTCTGCTGACGAAATTCCGGGAACACCACGAGTATTAAGGCGGCGGCGCACAGGCCAACCAATATAGGTTTGCCGAAGTAACGAATAATAAAGTTCACGGTGCGGTTTTTGGTCACGCCTGCTTCTCGATTTATGCTGATATTGGCCATGGATTATGGCACAAAAGCCTTGCCATTCAGCGCAATAAGTTAGATAGCCGCGGATCTGGCGCCTTGGCTTTGCGATATATAAGTAGCATATGGCCGATGGATTGCACTAATGTCGCGCTGTGGGCCTTGCAGATGCTGTCGGTAAGGGCTTTCTTTGCGTCGCGGTCTTCGGCGACCAGTTTAATTTTAATTAATTCGTGATCGGTTAGGGCGCGCTCGATCTCATTGGTGACGTTTTCAGTGAGGCCGTTACCGGCTACTGTGACGACAGGCTTAAGATTATGGCCTAATCGACGTAAATGTTTTTTATCCGCGTTGGAACTTGTCATAATGCACGACTCACTTTAAAGGTCGGCCATTCTAGCTAAAACAACCCCATGGCGAAATCGAAAAATCGTAGTTGGATAAAACAACATGTAAAAGACCCTTATGTGCAGAAGTCACAGAAGGATGGTTATCGCTCCCGAGCAAGCTATAAATTACTTGAGATCATCGGCAAAGACCCCTTGATCCGCCCCGGGATGACAGTCGTAGACCTAGGAGCAGCACCGGGAGGTTGGTCTCAGGTGGCAATGGACCTGGTCGGCCATGAGGGTCGTGTACACGCCCTCGACCTATTGCCCATGGACGGTATTGCAGGGGTTGACTTTATTTTGGGGGATTTCACTGAAGATGAAATCTTGCAGGAGCTTTTAACCCTAATTGATAAACGGCCTGTGGACCTTGTAATTTCTGATATGGCCCCCAACTTAACAGGTAGCAAGGCAGTGGATCAGCCGACCAGTATTTATTTGGTTGAGTTGGCTGTGGATCTAGCGTGTAAGGTTATGAAACCCGAAGGTGTTTTTATTGCCAAACTGTTCCAGGGAGAGGGATTCGACGAGTTTGTGCGGCATGTTAGAACATTGTTTAATACAGTCAGTATGCGAAAACCCGATGCCTCGAGATCTAAATCTCGGGAAGTCTACATGGTTGCCAAGGGCTTAAAAGCCTGATTATGAGGAATATAACGTGAACGATTTGGTGAAAAATCTGCTTGTGTGGCTAGTTCTTGCTGCCATTCTAATGTCTGTTTTCAATAGCTTCACGCCAAAGGAAGTGGAGAACGAGATTATTTATTCGGACTTCGTCACCGAAGTGCAGAACGAGCGCGTCTCAACAGTGGCCATCAATGGTTTGATTATCGAAGGCACGCGCCTCGATGGTTCAAGCTTTAAAACTGTGCGACCCAATGTTCAGGATCCCGGTTTGATGGACGACCTGCTCAACCATAATGTCAAAGTGGTGGGCAAAGAGCCTGAAACACCCAGTCTGCTTTCGCAGCTCTTGGTTGCAGCCTTCCCCATTTTGCTGATTCTGGCGATCTTTGTTTTCTTTATGCGCCAAATGCAGGGTGGCGGCGGTGGCAAAGGTGGCCCAATGAGCTTTGGTAAGAGTAAAGCCAAGCTGCTTAGTGGCGATCAGATCAACACCACTTTCGCCGATGTGGCGGGTGTTGATGAAGCCAAGGAAGACGTTAGCGAGCTTGTCGACTTCCTCAGCGACCCAACTCGATTCCAGCGCCTTGGTGGACGTATCCCCAAGGGCATATTAATGGTTGGTCCTCCAGGTACAGGTAAAACTCTGCTCGCCAAAGCGATTGCCGGTGAAGCCAAGGTGCCATTTTTCTCCATCTCTGGTTCTGACTTTGTTGAAATGTTTGTCGGTGTTGGTGCCGCCCGCGTGCGGGACATGTTTGAGCAGGCCAAGAAGCAGGCTCCCTGCATTATCTTTATCGATGAAATCGATGCTGTAGGTCGCCATCGTGGCGGCGGTTATGGTGGCGGCAACGACGAGCGCGAGCAGACCTTGAACCAATTGCTGGTTGAAATGGACGGCTTTGAAGGTAATGAAGGGGTGATTGTTATCGCCGCAACCAACCGTCCCGATGTGTTGGATAAAGCCCTACTGCGTCCAGGCCGATTTGACCGCCAGGTCTATGTCAGCCTGCCTGATATTCGCGGCCGCGAGCAGATTCTTAAAGTTCACTCCCGCAAAGTTCCCATTGATGACAGCGTTGAACTCAGCGTTATCGCACGTGGCACGCCGGGTTTCTCCGGTGCTGATCTGGCCAACCTAATCAATGAAGCGGCACTGTTTTCCGCTCGCGGCAAACGTCGTGTGGTGGGTATGGAAGAATTTGAACAGGCCCGTGACAAAATTATGATGGGCGCAGAGCGCCGCTCCATGGTCATGTCAGACAAAGAAAAGACCAATACCGCCTATCACGAAGCCGGTCACGCGATTATCGGCAAACTGGTGCCCGAGCACGACCCGGTGCACAAGGTCACTATTATTCCCCGCGGTCGGGCACTGGGCGTGACCCAGTATCTGCCGGAAGAAGATCGCTACAGCATGAGCCGTCGACAGTTATTTAGTCAGCTCTGTAGTTTGTTTGGTGGACGTTTAGCCGAAGAGTTGATCGGCGGTTTGGATGGCGTCACCACCGGTGCCTCCAATGATATTGAGCGCGCCACCCAGATGGCCCGCAATATGGTCACCAAATGGGGTCTCAGTGAAACTATGGGTCCGGTGCTCTACGGTGAAGATGAATCGCAGAATCCCGGTGGTGGCAACACCCACTACTCGGAAGATACCTCGCGACAGATCGACAACGAAGTGCGCACCATTCTCGACGATGCCTACAAACAGGCCAAGAAGTTGCTGGAAGATAACCGCGATATTCTCGAGGCCATGAAAGACGCCCTGATGGAGTTTGAAACCATTGATGCGGATCAGGTCGACGATTTGATGCATAGACGCAAAGTGCGTCCACCGCAGAACTGGGATGACAATGACTCGGATAACGGCGCTGGAAAGCAGTCTGCTGAATCCACCGAAGAGACTGTTACCAAACCCGCTAAAGAGGGCCCCATTGGTGGCCCGGTAGAAGAAGTCTAACTCTATAGAGCAGGAATAGCCTCGCTGCCGTAATGGTTGCGGGGCTTTTTACTTTTATGAATGCAATGACGCTTATCTGTGGCAGCAAAACACTGGACCTATCTCGGCCGGCGGTGATGGCTATTGTCAATGTCACCCCGGATTCCTTCTCCGATGGCGGTCAACTCTACAGTGACGAAAAGGTCGATCTGGATAAAAGCCTGCGGGCAGTGGAATCCATGCTCGCCGAGGGTGCCGATATTATTGATATAGGCGGCGAGTCGACTCGCCCCGGTGCCTCGCCGGTCACCACCCAGCAGGAGTTAGATCGTGTGCTGCCGGTTGTGGAGGCAATCAAAGCACGCTTTGATGCCTTGATCTCGGTGGATACCAGCACCGCTGAGGTGATTACAGCGGCGGCAGGGGCCGGTGTCCACCTAATTAATGATGTCCGTGCTCTTCAGCGTGAGGGCGCTCTTGAGGCGGCTGTGGCAGCTTCACTGCCGGTCTGTCTGATGCATATGCAGAATCAACCCAAGAGCATGCAGAGCAACCCGGCCTATACAGATGTAGTGACTGAAGTGCTGGATTTTTTACAGCAGCGCAAACAGGCCTGCTTGACAGCGGGTATTGCCAGTGAGCAGATATTGCTTGACCCCGGATTTGGTTTTGGCAAAACACTGCAGCACAACCTCGCACTGGTCGCCGCCCTGGATCGTTTTGTCGATACCGGTCAGAGCCTCTTATTGGGTGTCTCGCGGAAGACTATGATCGGTCAGCTGCTCGATTCAAATGTTGATGATCGGCTAATCGGAAGTGTTACCATGGCGCTTTTAATGGCCCAGTCTGTGGCTGAGAGACGAGCTCAGACAGGCTGCTCCAGTGGCATGATATTGCGTGTACATGATGTGCGCCAAACAGTTGAAGCACTGACTGTCTGGCAGCGAACAATGGATTTTAAGGAAGAGATAAATAACCTATGACAAGAAAGTATTTTGGTACCGACGGCATTCGTGGACGGGTGGGTGAAGCCCCGATCACGGCAGATTTTTTCCTCAAGTTGGGCTGGGCCGCTGGCCAGGTTTTAACCCGTAATGCAGTGGGTAAAAAACGCGTCTTGATCGGCAAGGACACCAGAGTCTCAGGTTATATGTTTGAGTCTGCTCTCGAAGCGGGCCTGATCTCGGCAGGCGTTGATGTGGATATGCTCGGGCCTATGCCGACACCGGCCATCGCCTATCTGACACGCACGTTTCGCGCCGCGGCGGGCATTGTGATCAGTGCCTCGCACAATTCATTCGAAGACAATGGGATTAAGTTTTTCGGTGCTGACGGCTATAAACTGTCTGACGAAATCGAACTGGAAATCGAAGCCCTGCTGGATCAGCCACTGGTCACCAACGATTCTAATCACCTTGGCAAGGCGCGACGTATTACCGATGCTGCGGGTCGTTATGTTGAATTCTGTAAAGGCAGCCTGCCATCCGGCTTTACTCTGTCGGGTATGAAAATAATACTCGACTGTGCCCATGGGGCAACCTACGACGTAGCGCCAAAAGTGTTTAAAGAACTGGGCGCCACCACCATCACCATGGGCAACCAGCCCAATGGCTTTAATATCAATGATCAATGTGGATCCACCTATACCACGGCCCTGTCATCGGCAGTACTGGATCAGCAGGCGGATCTGGGTATAGCCTTCGACGGCGACGGCGATCGTGTCCTGTTTATTGATGATCAGGGTGATTTAGTCGACGGTGATGAATTGTTGTTTATTATTGCCCAGCATCGACATACTTTTCAGGGTGGCTGCAATGGAGTCGCTGGCACTCAGATGAGTAATCTCGGTCTCGAGCTTGCCCTAGCTGATATGCAGATTCCCTTTTGCCGCACCAAGGTTGGCGATCGCTATGTAGTCGAAGCGATGAAAGAGCATGACTGGCACCTCGGTGGTGAGGGCTCTGGTCACGTGCTCTGCAGCGATCTCAATACCACTGGTGATGGCATTGCGTCAGCGCTGCAAGTCCTTAGAGCGGTCAGTGATAGCGGCAAGACACTGCGGGAACTAAAAGCCGGCATGACTAAATTGCCAATGTTAATGATCAATGTGCGCCTGCCAGAAAAAATCGATATCAGCGGCGATGCAGAGATCAATCGCGCCGTCGCAGATGCTGAAGCTGAGCTTGCCGGTCGCGGTCGAGTGCTGTTGCGACCCTCGGGAACCGAACCCCTAATTCGGGTGATGGTGGAAGGTGAAGACAGTGCCTTGGTCGAGCGTTCAGCGGTTGCCATTGCTGAAATCGTTAAACAACGTGTGGAAGCGGTTAAAAGCTGATTTGCTTATTGTATCTTAGCCTACAGTCGGGTAGGATTTGCGCCCTTTTGCGGGACTGCACTCAAGGGAGTACTCAGGATGGGTAAACCGCTGATAGCGGGCAATTGGAAAATGCATGGCACAGCTGAATCGGCGCTAACATTAGCGGCCCAGCTCAATCAGTACAGATTCCAAGAAAATGCCGCAGAGATGATTATTTTTCCACCGCTGGTACATATATCGGCGGTGAGCGCAGTTTTGGCCGACAGCAGTATTGCTCTCGGCGCGCAAAATGTTTCCCAGTATTCGAATGGTGCGTACACCGGCGAAGTTTCTGGGGAGATGTTATTAGACCAAGGCTGTAAATATGTTTTGGTTGGGCACTCAGAGCGCCGAGCGGTAATGGGTGAGAGCAGCCAAGTGGTTGCAGAGAAATTTAGAGCAGCACAGAATGCGGGGTTGATTCCGATACTCTGTGTTGGCGAGACGCTGGAACAGCGCCATGCAGGAAAGACGCTGGAAGTCGTGGCAAAACAGATTGATGCGGTGATTGACCTAGTGGGGCTAAATAAAGTCATACAGGCGGTCATAGCTTATGAGCCGGTTTGGGCTATAGGCACGGGCGAGACAGCCAGCCCGCAGCAAGCTCAGCAGGTACACAGTGCCATACGTACACAGCTTGGTGAAGCGGGGCAGGCGACTACATTGCTCTATGGTGGCAGTGTTAACGCAAGCAACGCAGCAGAATTATTTGAGCAACTAGACATCGACGGTGGACTGGTTGGAGGGGCCTCACTAGAGGCGGATAAGTTTTTGAAAATTGCACAATTGGTAGAAGCGTAATCATGGAAAATTTTATTTTAATCTTTCACTTTCTGGTCGCCGTGTTTTTGATCGGACTGATTTTGGTTCAGCAAGGTAAAGGCGCAGAAGCGGGAGCCTCCTTTGGCGCCGGCGGATCTCAGACCGTGTTTGGCAGTAGTGGCAGCTGGAACTTCTTCAGCCGTATGACAGCGATTCTGTCGACAATCTTTTTTGTCACCAGTGTTAGCCTTGCGGTAATCGCAAAAAATAAAACAGTAGTTGATGTTGACCTGTTGCCGGAAATGGAAGTGATTCCATTCGAGACGACAATCGACACAGATTTACCAGCAGTAGAACGACCGTCAGAGCAATCCTCTGAAATCCCTCAGTAACAAACGCTTTAAAGATACTTGAGAGGTGCCGACGTTGGCGCTGAGTACTTAAAGGTAGAGAGTTAAGAAGTTATATGCCCAAGTGGTGGAATTGGTAGACGATGGGCAGGAGCCCAAGTGTCGCGATAGGCAGGACGCCGGTAGCGACCACGCTTAGCGTGTTATTGGTTTTGGCACTAAGCAATTAAGTGTAGAGAGTTAGATGTTATATGCCCAAGTGGTGGAATTGGTAGACGATGGGCAGGAGCCCGAGTGTCGCGAAAGGCAGGACGCCGGTAGCGACCACGCTTAGCGTGTTGCTGATATTGGCACTAAGTCTTTAAGTGTAGAGAGTTAAGATGTTATATGCCCAAGTGGTGGAATTGGTAGACACGCTATCTTGAGGGGGTAGTGGCGAAAGCTGTGCCGGTTCGAGTCCGGCCTTGGGCACCATATCAAAGACCAGTAGTTATTGCTGGCAACACAAAAAAGCCCCGCTAGTCGGGGCTTTTTTGTGTGTCTTGGTAAAATTTTTATCAAGTGTTTAGTTTGCACCCAGCGAATAATTCAGCACCCAGTCAATATCGGATAGAACCTGATCATTATTGTGTCTGTCAGCATCCCATAATGAAGCGATGGAAATAGTTGAATTAGCACCGACGTAGAGATTGATATCTGCGCTACAGTGCAAGACCAAGCCTGAAGACCCTTCTCGGGGATCACTTTGTCGGCCATTTAGTGTGCAAATTGCACTGCTAGCGGCGCCATCAACGAAGACTGTAAAGACCCAGCTACCTGAATGATCCTGATGGCCGCTATTAACTGAGACATAAACTTCGAGGCCAGTTAGTGTTACGCCTTGTCCGAGGGTAATACTAGCGGTGCTGTCAGACCCCTCTACCATTGCCTGTTCCGAATTGGGTGAGCCAAAGCTCTCGAAACTGACGTTGTCGGCTCCTCTGAAATTTGAGTCTGTGCCACCTTCCCAAGTACAGTCTGTTTGTGGAACGCCACCAATGCCAATCCAACCCAGGGTTGAGGATATATTCCAGTCAGAACAATCTAAACTTTCGTTACCGGGCTGGGCTGTGGAGGCCGAACTCATAGCCCAGTAGGGGCTGTGGTTGTGTATGACCATCTGTCCCTTGCTGTAGCTGTTAGACGCTGACCAGTCTCCGGCGTAGGGGCTGACGGCTCCACCGGCGGGGCCTGGTTCACCCGGAGCGCCGTCTTGGCCGTCTGCACCGTCAGCGCCATCTTGACCATTGCTTCCGTCTGCACCGTCAGTACCATCTTGGCCATCATTTCCGTCGATGCCATCTTGACCATCTGCACCATCTGCACCATCTGCACCATCTGCACCATCTGCACCATCTGCACCATCTGCACCATCTGCACCATTGCTTCCGTCTACACCATCTATTCCTGCGGGACCGGTTTCACCCTGAGGACCTGCTTCAGTTGCCGCACCAGCTGGGCCGACTTCGCCTTGTGGGCCTGTGGCTCCAGCGGGGCCAGCGGGGCCAGCGGGGCCAGTTGCGCCCTGTGCGCCGTCATTCCCATCTGCTCCCGCAGGGCCTACCTCACCCTGAAGACCTTGAACGCCATCGGCACCATCTAGTCCCGTGGGGCCAATCTCACCCTGTGGGCCAGTGCTTTTTAGATCGGCAAGGGTTAGCGTGCTGAGTTGGGTAACGTAGTTATTAATAGTGGTGGGATCACAGTTTTCGCAATCCTCGACTAAATCGCTGGTTAAAGAGTCGTCACTAAAGCCAAATAATGATCTCAGGATCAGCAGTCCGTCAGTTAGCGCGCTAACGTCTCCAGAGGCGTCAATGTCTAAAAGAGCGGTGTCTTCTGGGCGTTGAATTTGATCTTGGCTGTAGCTGAAGGTTGCTGGTAGCAGCAGGCTGATACAAAGGGCGAGGATCATGGATCCGTTTTGAAGTGGCAGTGCTGTGTTGCTGTTACGCGATATTTGGCTCATCACGAAAATCTCCTGGTTGTTAGTTTAGCCGTCTAAACTTATCCATTTATGAATAGACTTCCGGTTAAACTATCAGTATTATGCAGATATGTATAGTTATTTATGCAGAAAATTTAAGCGGATACAAAAGGCTCTTTTCGATGTCAACAATGCTTTAGCGACAACCGAGATTAAAAATTAATTTATTCCGAAGGTTAAAAAATAGCCGAGGTTGTAGCTGCCATGTAATGCGATTGGGGCGAGAAGGGTTTTGTGCCGATCTAGGCTGTAGCCGAAAACCAGCGATGGAATCATTGTTGACAGAGCCCAAAGCGGCGAATGATTAAGTAGGTGGCTGGCGGAAAATATAATACTGGTAAAAATATTCGCAGAGGATAGATGAAGTAATACGCTGTTGGATCTGCTGTAAAACCAGGGCTGTAAATAGCCTCTAAATATAAGCTCTTCGAGAATAGGGTAGAGCAGAGATAATGTTATTAATGCAGTGAATTGGTCACCTGTCCATGGCAGATGGTCGGTTTTGAGAAACAACCAAAATGGTATTGGGATAATCAATAAACCTATAAATATAGGGTCAATGTAAAAACGACGCATTGGCGATCCACCATTAAATTGTTTTCTAGAATAGCAAAATCATTGGCCCGGTGTTGGGTTATGAGCTATACATATATGAATTAAACGGACGTTTAGCATCATCAAGAAAGATGATTACTTATAAGGATATTATTTTGAATCGACTCATGACTACGTTTTGCCTAGCCACATTGATTGCTAGCGCCAGCAGCGCCCAAACCCAATTTGTAACCGGCGCCTTTTTCCCATCCGACATCGCCGTTGGACAAACTACTGATCTGGATATTTCTTACAGTGCCACCGACAGTGCATTATTGTCTGGCATCGGCTTACGTATTCATTTCAACAGCAGCCAGCTGAGTGTCGGAGAGCCATATCAGGTTTTGAGTGCCGGCATGCAGGCCCATCAATTAAAGGATGATCAGGCCGACTATGACAATGATCTGTCGACGGATAAATATTTCCTGATCGCCTGGGCGGATCTGTCTACCGACGGTTGGCCTTTAGATGTCGCTTTCCCTGCGCCACTGGCGCGCTTGCCCTTTACCGCGTTGGCGGGCTTTGATGGAGCAACTGTGAATTTCAGCGCTTCGGCTCTGGCCTACGGTTATAGTCTGGATGCGCAGATTATTGCCCTTACCAAATCACCGCCAGTTGATGTCATTATCGATAGCGACTCCGATGGTCTACCCGACGACTATGAAACTGACAATGGTTTTGATCCCACCGACCCATCCGATGCTGATGGGGATCTTGATGGCGACGGCGTCAGTAATCTCGATGAATTTCTCGCCGGAACAGATCCAACTCGCGATGAGTTGCCACCGCAATTGACGATTCCCAGCGACATTATGGTGGCAGCAACTGGCTTCCTTACCGTCGTGGATCTGGGTCAGGCGCAGGCTTTGGATGATAAAGACGGTGTGTTGTTTCCCGAGGCAAATAGTGAAGGCCCCCTTGAATCTGGATGGCACGACATCGTCTGGTCAGTCACCGATGCCGCTGGCAATAGCACTCATCAGACTCAGGTAGTTAAGATTTTGCCCCTGGCCAGTCTGGCCCCATCAGCACGGGTCGCCGAAGGCAGCGGTCACGATGTGGTGGTGATGCTCAGTGGTCTTGCACCTGAGTATCCAGTGACAGTACCTCTTATGATTGACGGCACCGTGACCTCAGATGACTTTAGTATGTCCAGTAATCTGGTGGTTATTGAGCAGGGTACAGTCGGTGCGGTAGCCCTGAGTATTACCCTAGATAGCGAAGTTGAGTCTGACGAGAGTTTGGTGATCACCTTGGATCAGCCTGACAATGCGGTCTTGGGTGCGGTTGCCGAGCGCACCGTAACCATTGTTGAGGGCAATATCGCCCCTGAGCTGGAACTGATTGTCACCCAGGATGGCCGTCAAGGCAGACTGGTAACCGCTGATGGAGGATTGATCACTGTCAGCGCCAACCATACTGACCTCAATCCTGATGACAGCCATACTCTGGAGTGGTCTGCGGATACCCTTGATCTTATGGGAGTCACAGCTGATGGCGCCGAGCTGATTATTGACCCTAGTATGCTCGTCTCGGAACTCATGTCTATCGCGGCCACAGTCTCCGATAATGGCACGCCGGTACTGTCGAGCAGTGCAGATACCCTAATTAGACTGTTGGCCTCAGCTCCTGATCTCGATAGCGCGACCGACAGCGATGGTGATGGTGTATCCGACGCCGATGAGGGTTTTGGTGATGTCGATGGTGATGGTATTCCCGACTATCTGGATAGTATTGACGAGACCTATTTCGCTCCGGCGGGCTCAGATCCAAGCCAGATTATGCAGGTCGCAATGGGCAATACTATTCGCCTTGGTGACTGTGCCTTTGCCCTGGGCGCAAGCGGCGTTTGGATTACCCAGTCTCAGTTAGGCGAGGCTCCCTGTGAATCCGATGAAGAGAATGATTACCCAGCAGGCCTGTTTGATTTTCAGCTATCTGGCGATCAGGATGCTGCGTCTTACCACCTGGTACTGCCCCTATCTCCAGGTATCCCTGAGAATGCCCTGGTTAGAACGTTTCTCGGTGAGACTATTGGCTGGCAGGACTTCACCCTCGACGCCGTTAATACAATCTCTTCTGCCCTCGCGGTGGAGGGCGCATGTCCGGCGCCCGGCAGTGATCTCTATACAGAGGGCTTAGTATTAGAAGCCAATTGCCTACAGCTCTATATAGAGGACGGCGGCGCCAACGATATGGATGGCCTAGTGGACGGCACAGTGACAAACTTTAGTGGCATAGCAGTCGAAGCCCCAGTCGTCACACCCGCGCCCATCCCTGCACCGACTCAGGTGCGACGCTCCTCTGGTGGCGGCTGCACTGTGGCAGCAGGCGGCCCTTTAGGTGGTCCCGCAGATAGCTCGCTATTATTGTTGCTACTACTATTAGCCTTGCTGAGATTGACCCGCGGCAGGCTCAAGCTGTCGGGCTTTTAATTAAGCGGGGACTGACGAGAATCACAATTGATCGAACCAGTGCTGATAAATACGTACAATGGCTGCCGATAGCTTTTACCTGCTAGCTATAAATTGCAGGTTAAAGGCTTGTCCCTGAATAGTAAAAGGCAGTAAATATGATCGCAGGAAAAATCATCGCCGGACTTCTCGGTCTCTCCGTTGCGGGGCCAGTGGGTGTGCTTATCGGTGTTTATATCGGCCACCAATTTGATAAAGGTCTCGGTGGTTTGCGCCCGATGTCGCCAGAACAGCAGGCCGAGGTCAAAGAACGTTTCTTCGAGACCGTTTTTGGTCTGCTGGGCCACCTAGCAAAAGCCGATGGTCGCGTCTCCGAATCCGAAATCGCTCATGCCGAAGCGCTAATGGGCAAGATGGGTCTAAATGCGCCCCATCGCAAAAAAGCCATCGAACTTTTTAAGACTGGCACTCAAGATAGCTTTTCCATCGATGCCACCATGGATAGTTTTATGGCTGTCTGCGGGCGACAAAACAATCTTAAGCGCGCGCTGCTGGATTATCTGGTCTCCCTGGCCATCGCTGACGGCGAGCTACATCAAGCCGAGCAGGATGTGCTGCGCAAGATTGCTGGGCGGCTGGGCTTTTCTCCGGCACTGTTCGATAAATTTATCGCCATGGTCAAGGCCCAGTCCCAGTTCAAACAGTCTGGCGGCAGTGGTGGATTCCGGGAGGCAAGCTCTCCGGCCAAATTGCAGGCAGCTTACACCGCGTTGGGCGTGGATTCTTCCCAGTCCGATGCCCAGATTAAGCGCGCTTATCGCAAACTGATCAGTGCCAATCACCCGGATAAGTTGATCGGTCAGGGTATGCCAGAGGATATGGTCAAGCTCGCGACTGAGCGAACTCAAGAGATTCAGACCGCCTATGAACTGGTGGTGGAGAGCCGTAAATAAAAAGCTGTTTGTTTCTCAATAGTTTATTGACCTTGCCCGGCGGTCTACCTATAATGCGCGTCCTCTAAAGAGAGGGCGGTTTTAAAGTCAACCGTTGTGTCGGTGCGGGATGGAGCAGTCTGGTAGCTCGTCGGGCTCATAACCCGAAGGTCGTTGGTTCAAATCC